>Ga0209037_1000016_pt1 | contig 65042 bp, 35 predicted proteins | sample SaaInl25SG_5_DNA_FD_188225 | JGI IMG/M metagenome (GOLD analysis project Ga0209037, IMG submission 188225) | Marine microbial communities from expanding oxygen minimum zones in the Saanich Inlet - ESP_125SG_5_DNA (SPAdes) (version 2) | ecosystem: Environmental > Aquatic > Marine > Intertidal...
ATTTCCAACTGATGGACCTCCGTTTGACGGACCATTGCCGCGTCCGCCAACACTTACTGGTGTCGAACCGCCAGTAAACGATCCTGTAGCTGTTGAATATCCGCCTGCGCCGCCACCGCCGCCTACATGATAGCCGCCACCGCCGCCACCTGCAATAACTAGATATTCAAGGTCTGCTGATGCTGCTTGAAGCTGCATAGCTGGCATATCAACACCTGTTTTTGGTCTAATAACTAATTCTGAATCTCCATTGGTAGTAAACATATGTATTTTATAGCCGCCGGCTGTATATACCTCATCACCACCAACAATCTCTAAACCTTGTTCGTCTAAAGTTTTAGAGTTGTTTTTATCATAATTACGTCTAATGCTGCTTACAAATGGCATTATGTTTTCTCCTAAATTATCCTACAATTACGCTGCCGCTACCAGTAAATAAAAATCCACTTTGAATAGCCGAATAAGTTCCAGAAGCTACTACGTTAGCCGGAGACGGTGCGTCTACAACGATCCAGGTATTAGCTGCTCTTTTTCTTACGTAAATTTCTTCATTAGATCCAAATGAGCCAGTTTTACTTAATGTTACGCCGGCTGCTGCTGCTAGATTAACTGCGCCCGAATTAACTCTATTAATGTAAATAAGTGAGCCTACTGGAAAGTTTACGCTGCTATCGTTGGGTATTGTTACCGATGCTGTCGATGTATTATTCATAGCAACTACTTTATTTCTATCTTCTAGTGCTAAAGTATGATTACCTGTTTTTACATTTTCTGTAACAACATCAACTACTGTACCATTTACGGTTGTTGCTTGTAATTGTGCCATGTCTCTTTAATCTCCTGTCAATGTATTTATGCTTTTTGTAAAGAGTCAAGTTGTTGTTTTAATTCTTTAACAGATTCAATTAGATAAGCTGTCAAGCGAGTATAATTAATACCGTCTGGATTTCCGTCTGCATCTTTACTAACAACATTTGGTATAACATCGTTAACTTCTTCTGCTATTAAACCTGCTTCATTAATCTGACTTCCGTCTTTTCTATCGTATGTAAATGCATTCAAGCTAAGTACCTTATCTAATGCGTCTGTTATTGGATTTAAATTTTCTTTCAATGTAATACTCGATGACTCAACCAAGATAGTTGATGTTAATGTTCCTGTTTGAGGAACATAAGACAATTTACCACTACTTACATTAGCTGTGTTAATAGCACCCGAAGTAGAACTTACAAACATTGGATAAAAAGTTCCACCACTTGTTGTGTCATTAGTTATAACTAATGACAAGTCAGTCCAGCTTAAATTTCCAGATCCATCTGTTATTAATGCATAACCGTTTGTAACTCCGGACCCTGGTAGTGTATACGTTGTATCTCCACTTAACGTAGACGGTGCAGTTAAAATTATACTACTAGTTCCGTCGTCTTCGGCTAGTTTTAAAGAATGTCCGTTGTCAATTTTTACATGACTTTCCATGACAATCTCGCCATTGCCATTCGGCTCCATTATGATATCATCATCAGTTTTAACAGAAATTAGGCTATTTTCTCTAGATGATAATTGTCCTAAAACTGTTGAACCTGTTTTACCTACTGTAATTCGTCTTGGCATTGTTTACCCCTTACGCTGTTGCTGTTTCTATACCGTAAACCATTACAGTAAAATCACCGCTACTTGTGTTTACTACAATAAATTTTCCAGCATCTACAACGATTCCTGTGCGTTCTAATACACCTTTAGCCAAAACAGAAGTTTCGAATTCAATCCATTCCGATGCCGTTGGTGTAGTAGTGCTTGCTATAGCAACACTTACTGTTGCTTCTGTAACTCCTCTGTTTACAGCATTAACTGATATAACTGCAAAAGTATCCACAGGCACTTCGTAAACAGTTGTATCTGTTGCGGCAGTCGGTGTTACTGGATTAGTTCCACTTGTGCCTTGTAATATTCCATTTGCCATTTTTTATTTCTCCAATGTTTATGTTCTTAAGAAGTAGTTGTACGCTAATGGTAAGCCTAGTACTGTTCCGCTAAACACTATGTTTGCTTTTATATTTATCGGATCACCGCTTACTGATGTAATTAAGTTGCTTCCAATAAAGATATCACCTGCTGTTACTGAGTTAACAACAAGCGATGCACCACCGCCACCAATTTGTGCTTCGATGTATGCTTTTACTGCTCGCTGTGTCGGAACAATAGTATCCGAATTAGCTGTCATGAACGGGTCTGTACTAAATTCAGTAATACTTGCAGAGTTTCCTCCTAATGTAACTTCACCTAGTGTAAGTTCTTGTAGACCTGCAATGTTAAATGCATCTGCATTCAATGTAGCAACACCTGTTGCTTGTTCAACACTAAACAAGTCGCCAACTCTAAAGTTGCCGTCTTGGTCAGTTGCAGTGTAGAACACACGCCCGCCGTTTTCTTCGTTTGTTTCATGATCCTGTTGCGGAGCATTTACTGGTATTCCAGGATAGTTAGTATCTACAAAGTTTCCTGTACCAATGTCTAAGAAATCGTGTCCTGTTAGACGTACTTGCGAGAATCTAATACGCATTTCTACACTATCGCCGTCAGCAGGGGCATCTTCAATTTCCATGTTAGGCGAAAGTTGCAAGAACGCAGTGTATGATCCTTCATTTAGGCCTCTAAAGCTAACTACGTTAACAAGTTTAAAATATTGTCCTGGAAGGGATCCAAATACAACGTTTGATCCAGGTACTGGTCTTTCTGTTAATCTTCTAACAGCTACAAATTGTCCGTCTTGGAAGAAGTCTGCAACACCATTACTTGCATTTGCATTAACATCCGCACTTGCTGCTGTATATCCACTGCCTCGAGAAACAAAAGTTGGATTTGCAAGAGCACCTTTGCCAATTCTAACAGAAAGGATAACATCATTAATGTTATTAGGATCTGTTACTGTAATTGTAGGTTCTGTACTATAACCTGAACCTGGTTCACTAAGCCTAACTTCAAATAATTGCTCATTTGAAATACTTGCTCTTCCTTTAGCCCTTGCACCAATGTTAGCATACTTTGCACCTGTACCAGCGTTAAATGGTAGTATAACAAATTGACCTGTTCTTTGCGGATTGCCAAATGCTACTGCATTAAATCCGCCAGCAATTGCTCCACCGCTTAATGTATAAGCAGTCCATACCTGTCCATCTTCTGAATATTCAATTTCGTCAGTATCAGTTGAAGTAATAACAAACATGCCGTGTCCGTATGCAATTCTGCGCTCTGTTGCAGTTAAGTTAAGTGTTAGAGCAGTACCTTCTGATCTTTCTGGATCATACCACGTCTTACCATCTAGGCTATACATAGTACCGTTAGCTCCGCCAAGTGCAATAAATCTCCCGTTGCCAAATGTAATATCTGATCCTGCATTACCTGGAAGAGTTACATCGTTCCATACAATCCCGTTATTTGACCATGCTGCGCTTGTTGTGCCGCTTGCTATTGCAACAAATACTCCTGCGCCGTATGTAATAGAATCAAACCCGATAGCTGATAATCCATCAGTAGTAAGTGTCCAGTTTTGGCCGCCATCGTCTGAGTAAGCAACATCTCTGTCTGCAGAACTAATTGCAACGAATCTATTTGCAAGAGTATCAATAATAGAACCAAATGTAATTCTTGTTTCTGCTCCAGTATTCATTCCTCCCGGAAGTGAACTAGTTGACCATGTATCAGCATCTGCCGAATAAGCAACATTATTACTTCCGTCTGCAACAACAACTATTACACTTTCTTTATATGTTGACGATCCGTCGTATTGCAGCCCGGATGCTATTCTTGACCATACTCCTGATCCTGCGCTAGGTAATGTCTCTGCTGTAAATGTTGTTCCGTCTACACTTACTGCACTAGCAGTAGTACTAGATACTGCTAAGAATTTACCCTTTTGTCCAACACCAGTAAAATCAAAGTCTACTATAGCACCAGTAGCACTATTAATAGTAGTAATTGTAATAGTAATATCGTTTGTTGTTGCAACTCCGTCCAAGCTAGTTCCTGAAATAATAACAGTATCAAGTCTATTATATCCAGAACCGCCGCCGTTTAAAGTTACGTAATACTTACTTCCGTTCCTAATAACATCAAATGTTGCACCGTTGCCATCCGAGTCAGTAGTTGTAGCTAATCCAACATACTCAGCTGATGTTTCAATATATTTTACATCAGTCCAAGTACTAGATGACGGTAGTGTTAAATTACCAGAAGTTTTTGTTGGGCCGCTAAACTCAATTCTAGGTTCAACTTGATACACTGATGTTGAATTCGGTGTTACCCAAGGTGTTCCTGGAACAACATGGTCCCATCCTGCTAGTCCGTCTGATTCTCTAATAACTGTTGCTTCTTTTGATCCTGAATTATAAGTATTGATAATACCATACTGTCCAATTCCTGCTCCGCCAACAATATAAATTTTCATTCCTGGGTATGCTGATGAAATATTACCATCTGTTGCAGCAAGGAATATTCCAGTATTGCTACCAGTTTGTGCAGTATTACCTACTACTACATATCCGCTGCCGCCAGCTGCGCCTGAAGAGTCGTTTACTTCTTCAATTCTTACACGGTAAACGCCGTCATCTCTAAATTCGTCGCCAACGACAACTTCGCTATCGCCTGCGCCAAATACATCATATGCTACTTCGGTATAGTCATTGCCTGCATGGCCAAATTCGTAGTTTAATATTTGATTGTTATCTGTATTAACCTGCGATACAGTTGCACTGTATTGAGTTCTGTTGTCTACAAGACCAGTAACTTGTACTTCGTCTGCATCAACGCCTTCAGCTACCGAACCCCAAGTTCCGTATGAGTTGTTTCCGTTTGTTGCACGAATACGTCCGCCGTTTTCTGCTAAGTAGCCTACATGCGAGTAATATGTAAACACTGACACAAGTTCTGCTCTACCATTGTTAGTGATCCAGGCTCCAATACCATCACTAATAACCTGTGTAAAGTCATTCGACACCATTGAGTCATTGCCGCCGTTATGCAGAGCTCCGTCAATTTTTTGACCAACTGCTGCATAACCAAATGTTGTATTATTTTGCAAATACGGTGAACGTGATGTAATCCATACACGTTGGTCGTTTGGTCCCCAACCTGGGTCAAGCGATGCATAAGCACCCGCTGTTACTCTCGACGTACCGTATGCATTTGTAGGTGTTAAGTCGCCACGCAACCCATCGAGTGTTTGTAAACGTAAACCTGTACCATTACGCATGTAGTAGAAATCTTCTTCTTGCGATCCGATTACACTATTAATATAATATCTTGCAGCAAGTTTTGTTTTATATATACCTGGACGATAAAAAGTTATTCCATCTGTATATTCTCTCTTCCACTTATACGCCCATGTTAAATCCCATTTCATTGCATCAACATATGCAACTACATCTCGAGTACATAATTCTGTATTATAATCGTAAACAGGAGCTACGTCAAACACTTCGTTGTGTTGTTGTATTACGGTTGTAGAACCATATTTAAATAATGAAATTGTAAAATGTGTATCGTCAACAATACTCTTAACAAAGTAAGTAATACTATCATCGAGACCAGCATTAGTTATTGCATCGGTAGAATCATCTGGATTAGTAAATCTAATTTCCATATTTTCTTCCATCCAAGCAGTACTTGAAATTTCAAATTGGTTATTAGATGCGTTTGTTTCAGTAACAGTGTCTTTAAAGTAGTTGTCAACGTGTGCTTGAACTTCAGCTACCATAAAGTCTTTATTCATTTCTAGCTGTCTAATTGCATTGTAAACTTCTATATCTTCAACTTGCGCATTGCTTCCTTCTGACGATCCGCCTAAGACAATATCATCAACGTATTCCCAAGTTGTATCAACTTGATTGTTAAATGCAGCTATTGTGGCGCCGCCTGCACCAGATGCTGTTATAATGTCTTTAATTTTTAATCTTGCAAATTCAAATGCTGCAATCGAAGCTTCTTTTTGGTCTAATAAAACATTTGCACTTGGAGCTCTTAAATACGATAATGCTGCAAAAAGACTTTGGAAGTTTGTGCTTAGTGCTAAATCATATTCTGCTGCGTCAAAAATTAATCCAATATCTCGTGAGCATTTTACATGATTAAACACAAATTCGTTATATGTATCTGTAATATATTGTATTGTGTCTAATATGTTTTGTGCTAATCCATTATCAATTGCTGTTTTTTCAGATTGTAGCGTTGCACTTACTGCCAATGCTGATAAGTTTGGACGCACAACTGCCGGAAGTCCTGTAGTGTTTCCTGCATCTAATACATCAATAATAATTTGCATTTTTGCAATTAACGCATTGCCTTCTGTTGCAGTGCCGGGATCGCCTAATGTAGTTTGTATTTCTAAATTTGTCGACGATACAGTTACTAGTTGTTCTCTAGCAATTAAATCTAGTATAGTTTGCAATCTACCATATGCAGCTGATGTTTGTGCAGTTTGTCCTGCTGGGTAAGCTGCGCCGTCGGTTCCAAAATATGATTCTGCAATTCTTGTTGTTGCCATTGTTCCGCCATAAAGTATATCATACTTCATTGCTTCTACAATATATCCAACATCTCTTTCGCACTTAGTCGAATCGTATGTAAAATCTGTCCATATACCGCCAGATTGATCAGCAATCCATGCAGTGATTTCTGCTATAATAAAATCTTTATTTGCTTCAATATTATTAAATGCAGCATCTGCATCAGTTGTTGGAAGTGTTGCAGGAGCTGGATATGTAAATGTATCTGCAGAACCATTTCCGTTATTAATAATATCTACTACTTCAACATATGCATTACTTACTCTTGTGATTGCAGTAGAATCTGATAAATCGTCAATAATTAGATCTCTTATATACCTCAATGCTCCAACAGTTTGTGTTTTAGAATCTGCAATTCCGTATGCACCTGTAGGTCTGTTATGTGCAATGCCATTAAATATAGCATTATAATTAGTACCCAAAGCAACATCATATGCAATATCAGTAGCAACATTACTAAGATCTGTACGCTCTTTTGCACTGTTATATGTAAATGTTCCAAAGTTTGCATTAATAAAATCAATAGTTTGTTCTTGGATTGTTGATAGGTCTCCGTTAACAGCACTTTCAATTGTAGTAATATCAGCATCAGTGTACGAAGGTTTAGTAATTGTTGGAGCGTTTGCAATGCCGTCTCTAATTACTGTAATTAGATCATCCATTACATTGCCAATAATAGTCGATGCACCTACATTGCCGCCGGTTCCTTGAATTTGTTCTGTTTCTGATTGATAAAGAGGAGAAACTGCAATATTTCGTCCGGTTGTTTGCATTAGTTCTTTAAGATACTGATATGCTGCTAGTGTTGCTGTTTTTTCACTACTATCAATTTGTAGTGTTCCGGTATTGCCATTAAAATATGCTTTACCTGCTTCAACACTTGCCCAGTTTCCTCCATATGTTAAATCATATGCAACAGAATCCATAATTAGCGATACATCTCTTTTGCATTTTGTTTTACTATACAAAATGTTTGGATACTGATCAGCAATGTATGCAAGAATTTCTTCTTGAATAAATTCTTTGTTAAGTAAAAATAAATCTCTTGAACGTCCGTTAGCAGGAGTAGACATGTCCCATGCGTTTTCGTATATAGTTTCAATTTTTGTTTCAAGTTTATCATCTATAGCACGTCTAATAGTTCTTGCTAGTTTTTCAACTTGTGGAGCAACAACAGCAGTTTCAGCAAATGGCCATTCTTGGCTTTGTATTTCTGTATTTCCTGTAGTTTTAGAAACCGCATTACCAGTAACAACATCGCCGATAATAGCTTCCATTCTTTCTAGTGCTTTAAAACTATACTTTACATCGCCTTTTGGTGTTAAGTTGTTTGCTTGATTATATTTTGTTCTCGGCTGCACATTTGTAGCACGTAATTCGTCGCCCATAATACAGCAAAGTGCCGGAACAATAATTGGAAGAACTTCATAGTACCTACCAGTTGATACTTTAATTAGTGTTGTTCGTTCTTCTCTTGCCGGAATGTTATCAGCAACACCTGCCGTAATTGCATCGGTTATAATTCCAGTAAGTGATGTAATATTTGCAAGAGTCGATTCTGCTTCGATTGTACCATCAAACCATTGATCAACAACTGCTGTTGAATTATCTCCGTTAGTGCTTTGATAATTAACTGTTGGTGCAGCTTGATTTAGTACAGCTTCGATTACTTCTAAACCATATGTAATTGACGCAACTGTTTCTGTTTTCTGTCCTAGATACGGTGATCCTATAGTATCATTTATATATGCAAGTGCAGCTTCTCTTGAGCGCACATTGCCGCCATGCGTAATGTCCCAGACAAGTGCATCAACAATAAGACCCATATCTCTTTCGCATTTTGCGCTATTGTAATCAAAATCTGTAGTAAATGGAGTAAGTCCATTAGTTATTTGATAATCAGTCCATTCAACAATTTCTCGTTGAATAAATCTACGATTCATTTCTAGTAATCTTGCTGTTGATGGATTTTTAGCGCCTTGCTCTACTTGTGCTGCTGCATATCTAATACTTTTCCAAGGACGGTCAATTGATTGACCGTAAACTGGTGCAGGTTCATCAACGCCGTGTTCTGCAACATAATAAACATCTTCGGTTGAGCCAACAAATGCCCATTCAGGTATTTCTGACTGATTTACTGTTAACACTTGACCGTTTAGTCCAATAGGCAATCTTGTTGGAGCACTGCCGCTATAATAAACCATATCGCCTGATGTAGTTAAAACGCTTTGCTCTGTACCTACTGCAATAATATGCCAGTATGTGCCGGTAATATCTTGATCTGGCCTAGAATTATCTGCACCACTTACTTGTGGTATTTGGGTAGAGCCATCGTCGCCTTCAGAAAGGTGTCCTAAGATGCAAACATATGAGTTATCGCCATAACGAACAACATCTCCTAGTAGATATTCCGAATCATCGACCCATTCGCCTTTCCAATTAAGACCAGTTGTTAAGCGTTTCCAATATAATATATTAGGTGGCTGCTGATCTGTATGATCTTCAATACATACATAACTATATCCACCATGTGTTACCAATTCGCCAATTTTATATTCATAGCCTGTGCTATCTTCTCCCCATTCGCCTAAGAATTTAAAGCCTTCGGAAAATAGATCCCAATCTGTATTATCGAATGTTGTAGGAATTACGTTAGTATTATCAGTTTTTGAAATATATTGATTACCACCGTACTGTACAATATCTCCTGGTTGGTATTGGCCTTGATAGTTCCACTCATTTTCGTACTGGAATCCTTCTACAAATTTTTCAAATTTATCGGAGTTTGTTGCAAAAGAGTCAGCAGCTGATGTATGTTCCGTAGTACAAATCCACAAACTTGCACCATATCTTACAACATCGTTAATTTTATATCTTGTTTCAGTTGTCCATGTTGCTTTATATTCAAGACCTTGATTAAAGTAATCCCAGTTAGATTGGTCTGCTTCTAACCCAAGAGCTTCTGTTGCAGCAGAGGTATGTAATGTATTACATACATATGTAGTACCGCCATATTTTACAACATCATTAATTCTATATCTAGTGTCTGTTGACCAATTACCTTTCCAGTCAAGACCTTCGGCAAAAATATCCCATTTAGCTAAATCTGCTTCAAGACCGTCTTCGATAGTTGCGGCAGAAGTATGTATTGTATTTGCAATATATAATCTTGCACCATATGAAACAATATCGTCATATATGTATTCAGTACCTGTTTGCCAATCTCCCTTCCAGGTTTGACCATCACTTACTAAATTCCATTTTGGTGGTGTAATGTCAAAATCACTAAAGAAGTCTGACTGACTTTCGTGTCCTACAACACAAATATAAATCTTACCTCCAAGTGATATAACATCATCTTGATAATATGTTGTAGAAGATGTCCAAGCACCTTTCCAAACAAATCTAATTCTACCTAGTTTAAACTCTGCCATTTATTTAACTCCGCGTTGTAGTATTTATCATACTTCTTTTTTTATACTTTATTGCATGGTTTCGTCAAAGCCTTTAAAGTAAAGCATTTGACTAATTATTGTTCCTGATATTCCAGTTAATTGTTCAACTTCGTCTTCGTCAGTGTATACGCCATCAAAAACTGCTGGTCTGTCAAAGAATATATACTCGTCTGACGCACTTCGAATAACATTGTCTGAGGTACCAAAACTAACTCGTCCCGCAATAACATTGTTTGCTTCTAAGTTTTCGCCACCTACTGATAGTCGTTGTTCTAAGAACGTTGTAACAGCCCGTTGAGTCGGAATAACATTATTACTATCTTCTGACATAGTTGGATCTGTACTAAATTCTCTAACAACCGTACCTGTACCACCTAATCTAACGCCGCCTAGTGCTAGTTCGCTCAAACCATCTAAGTCAAAGAACTCGGCACTAATAGTAACAATACCCGTTGCCTGTTCGACACTAAACAGTTCGCCGCCTCTAAAGTTGCCGTCTTGGTCTGTACTTACATAAAAGACTCGTCCGCCTTCTAACTCAAGTACTTCGTTTTCAGGTGCAGCAGTAAAGAATGCGCCGCCTGCATATATTTCAGGATAATTGGTCTCTTCAAAATTTCCTGTACCTATGTCAAGGAAGTCATGTCCCGAAACACGACACTGCGAATATCTACTTCTTAACGTTGCTCCTGTTAAGTGCTGTAAATTATATTCGTTCTTTAATTTTGGAGTTACTTTAAACTGAACAAGTCTAGTACCGTTTCCGGTTCCGTCGTCTCCGAGGTCAATAATTTCAATACCAGTAAATAGATCTAAATCATCTGGATCTACAGTATCTTCATCAAGAATGCCATCAATTCTAATTTGCACACCGGGTCCTGGTACAATACTAACTCCTGTTAATGTTAATGTATTTTCTTCAGGAATAATGTCAGCAAAACCGTCTCCTGAAATAGTAATTTCTGAACTCGAACTTCTATAGCCGCTTCCTCTGTTTATAAAATCAGGTTGAGGTAAAGCGTTATTTCCGAGTCTCGGGTCTATTTCAACTTCTACAACAAAGGAGTTGTCTGTAACAGTAAAGACTGGCGGAGCAGCGTCTGTATAATTACTACCCGGATCCCATATTAAGACATTTTGAAAACTTCCTTGAAATACATCAGCTCTTACTAGTGCTTGTGCACCTGTTCTAATATGTTGACAGCTTCCACTAACTGTTGAATTTGAACTCACTGCTACAAAAGTACCAAAATTATTAAGATCAGCATATGCTACCGAAGTCCAATTTTGACTCGATGGCAATTCTTTTGATTCCCATGTAAGACCAAATTGTGATTGGAAAACAAAATTACTAGCTACGCCGTCAAAATCTCCTACAGCCATAAACAACCCGTTTCCAACTTTTACATCTTTTACACTTACTTCTGTTGTTCCTATACCTGTATTATATTCAATTGTTCCGCCAACAAGCCATGTTTCGCCGTGATCTAATGAAAATATAGTTTTTCCTGTGGCATCGACTGCAATAAATCTATTATTATGATAAACTAAGCTCACCCAATCATAATTTCCTGCAGGTATAACATTACTATACATAGACCAATTAATGCCATCGGTTGAGTATGCAACATCTTTCGTATTAGATCCTGCTATTGCAAGAAAAGTACCTGCTCCATATTCAACTGCTTGCCACTGATCTCCTGTAGAATCATCTCCTGTAGGGAGAGTCATAGCACTCCACGAGAGTCCGTTAACGCTATATGCTCCATTATTACTATTTTCAGCAATTAATACAAATGTATTATTACCAAATGCAGCATCTACCCAATTTTCTGTAGATGGCAATGCTCGCGTGATCCAAGAATCGCCGTCATATGAAAAACTTAATCTACTTTCATTACTGGCTATTGCAATAAATCTATCCAATCCAGGGACAACTTTCGTAAATGAACCTTGAAAGGACAATTCACGTTCTTGCCAGTTGATACCATTTTCGCTAAAATATACAAATTGATCATTATCAATTAAAATAAAACGTCCGCCAACCGGAGTACCTGTTTCAGTAAAAGTTAAAATACTGTTTGAGCTATCGTCTGAAACTGATTCAACTGTTATTGTAATATCGTTAGCAGGACTTGCTCCTCCTAACTGTGTTCCTGATATTGTTATAGTATCTCCTATAGCATATCCTAAGCCGCCACTAGATAGTGTAGTATTATATACTGCACCGACTCGTTCAACTCTAAATTCTGCTGCCGCTGGATCACCATCGAAAGTTTCTCCAGTTCCTAACTGCGCTGTTAATCCAAGATACGTTTTTGTATGCCCTCCGAAAGCAATATCTATAAATTCTCTCGATGCCGGCAAACCCCTATTAGTAGTAGTAAAGTTAGGTTTTGTAGCAACAATTCTAGGTTCTATTCTGTATTGTGCTGTAGAATCTAACGACTGTTCAATTGGCGTACCTGGCACAACATGGTCCCAGCCTGGCTGGTCGTCGCTATCTTTTAGTACGTCTACAACTCGAGTTACTGGATCAAAATCAGCAATATAGCCATACTGCCCTCCTCCGTCTCCTGAAATTATTAATATTCTACAGCCAACAATTTCCGATATATCTTTTGTAACATCAGTTGCCGATAATGTAATCGAAGATGTTGAATCCACAGTTACTTGTGCATAACCCTGTCTTATTAAGAACCCACTGCCGCCTTCGCTACCTGATCCCTGTGTGTTAATTAACCTTGCCTCAGACAGTGCTCCTGTTCTAAAGGATTTATATTCAACATCTGCAAAATCCCCAGCACCGACAATTTCTGCATCTGCGGTTGTATATTCTTGTCCTGTATTTGTATATTCAAATACATAAACATGATCGTTCGCGCCGCCTGCAAATGCTTGCTTTACTTGTGCTTCGTTATTTCTATTCCAAACTAAGCAATCATCAGGAGTTTCGTCTAAATCGTTTCCTTGTGCAATACTTCCAAAACTTCCGTATGAGTTATTTCCATTAGTAGCTCGTATTACACCGCCATTTTCTGCAAAATATCCAATTTGACAATAGTATGTAAAGACTGATACAAGTTCTGCTCTTGCATTGTTTGTAATCCAGGCACCGATGCCGTCCGATAATACTTGTGTAAAGTCGTTTGATGTCATTGATTTATTTCCGCCATTGTGTAGAGAGCCATCAACTTTTTTACCAATACATCCTGTGCCAATATTTGTAACTCCTTGGATATAAGGAGAACGATTTTTAATCCATGTACGTTCGTCATCTGGTCCCCAACCTGGATCAAGGCTTACACAAGCTCCTCCAGTTGGTCTTTGATATAATTCAAAAACTTCTGGCGGACGTAGTACTCCCACTAGTCCTTCAGTGGTACAATTTCGCAAGCCTGTTGTGTCTCGCATATAAAAGAGGTCATCAAGTTGGCTTCCGAGAGCAGCATTTGTCCATCTTCTTGCTGCTAGCAATGTTCTATGATTTCCAGAATATTTTAAATCTTGTATGATGCCGCGTAGCATTGCATAAACATCTTCTCTAATTTGTCTTTCATCAAATACAATACTAGGATATGTATCTTGTAAGAATAAAAATACATCTCTAGCAATAAGTTTTCTGTTGTTAAGTAATTGTACTCCTGCATTTATAAGAGATAACTCAGATGTTAATTCGTTTGTTCCTACGTTAGTAGGATCTGTATCTCCGCTTTCAACTCTGTATCTAATATAACTTTCGTAATCGGTCATTAATTCTGTAATTCTAATAGCTGCAAACCCATTAGATAAAGCATCATCATTAAAGTTTTGCTCAATGTTATTTCCAGAATACACTGACACTGGTTGATTTAAAAGGATTCCTTCTAAAAGACTTGTTATGTGTATATTATAAGCACTTACATATTGTAAACCGTCTTGATATGCCGGAATAGGCTGATTGGCGGAAATAACTGTAGCTCTTAATTCATCACCTACAACTGCACATCCTGCAGGAATGCTTAATGGTGCCTTTTCGTGATATTTTCCAGTAGAAACTGCAATTTTAGTAGGAGACAACGGATCGAAATTATCTTCTATATATTCACAGGCAAATCTTACACTTCTAAATGGTTTGTCGAAAGATATTCCGTAGCCGTCGTCGTCTTCTCCTAGAGGAGAAACATATATTACATCAGAATCATTTAAAAATCTTCTCCAAAAAACTTCTAAATCAGAAGATACTGACAATGCTTGTCCTTCTTCTCCAATTGGTACTCTTGTATCTGATAATGTACTTCCGTCTCCGTAGTTTTCTCTAGAAAGCCCGTAGGTTAAAAGATCACCCTTATCGTGCAGACCACCTGGTCTGCCTGCTTGTATTAATAAATCCCAATATTCAAATCCGCTGCCGTTGTCGCCTGGAGAATTATCGTAAACTGCTTCGTGTTCAAAATTACATTTATATGCTGTTCCTAGATGATATACAACATGACCAACAGAATAATAATTTCCCACATTCCAATTTTCAACAAAGTTTTGACCTTTATTAACTAATTCCCATAAATCTGGATCTAAATAATCTGCACTACTTCCATCTGTCGCTGTTGTATTAATATCGCTTTTTGCAATATATAAATCACCACCTCTTAAAACAACATCACCTGTTTTATAAACTGTAGTAATTTCCCAATCGTCTACAAATCTATATGCACTTGCAAGTATAATCCAATTTTGCGTACTATCATTACTTGTACCGCTCGGTTCAGTATCGTAGTTATTGTTTATAGCATAGTACAAAAATCCGCCGTGTCTTACGATATCGCCTTGGTTATAAAAAGTAATATTATTCCATTCGCCGTTATTTTGCGATCCTGGAAATTCTAAGTCAAAAACTCTATCGTCTAAGTTAGTTGGATTTGATGTATGTGTTTCGGTACAACGAAAAATTGTAGCACCATACTTTACTAAATCATTCTTTCTATATTCTGTACTTGGCTGCCATTCTCCGACATACTCAACACCTTCGTGAAATACTGTCCAATCATTAACATTATCTTCAAGTATTGCTCCACTTAAATGTGCAAATTCACATTTGTATGCAATACCGTTATATTTTACAACAGATCCAGGACCATACGAAGTATTTTGTTGCCAATCTCCTACAAATCCTTGATGTAGTGTTTTTTCAGTCCAGTGAGCAATGTCAGCAAAAAATGTACTAGCGAGGTGATCTTGTACACATTCCCACAAATTACCATCGAACAAAATGATATCACCTAAGTTATATTCTGTGCCTTCTGTCCACGATCCTACAAAAGACTTACCGCTAGTCATTACAACCCATCTAGGAGCAGGTTGCGGAGGATTTGATCCTACTACAATGGCGTCTAAATCTTCTCTAAACACTCCGGCAGTATGACCTATCACACAGACATAGCTCTTACCATTAACTCTAACTATGTCATCTCTTTTGTATATAATTCCTGAAGTCCAATCACCTCTCCAGTTATATTTAAATCTATCTAACTTAAATTCAGCCATTTTTAATCCTTATTTAATTACCTGGTCTTCTGGTACTTCCCCATATGCAGGAGTTGAAATATTATCTGGGTATTCGTATGCTTCCGAAATACGTTGTATAAATTGTCCATCTTCCGGATCAATATAGTAAAGTAAACTTCTACCATCCCATTTAATTTGCGGATAGCGTAAGTTTTGATATACAACATCGTGTTCTGCATCAATGCCTTCTAAAAAGTCAATACCTTCTTCAAAGTCCGGATAGTTATTCTCAGCAATACCTACATCGTTAATTGTTGCAGTATTACCCGCACCAAATGCTAACTGATCAGACACCATTAGATAAAGTTCGCCGTCTTCATTTCTGCGTAATCCGTAAAAATATCTTTTAATAAATCCTGCTTGTACGTCTTGAGGACTAGTGCCAATATAATAACTCATTATGTAATCTCCACATAGCTTACTACAACATCTACCGAATCATCTAAACTAGATGATACTAACAGTCTGTTGCTCGGTGCTAAAACTAATTTTTCTCCAGTTGATACAGCTCTTAAACTCGAACCTGCTGGTAAAATTGTATCTTTTAAATAATAACCAGTAACGCTAGTATCGTCTTCGATAAGAACATTAACGTACAAAAACTTATCAGTCAAGTTAGTAAAACTTAATCCTAATATTGTTGCTCTTGTACTAGGTGCAGTTTCGTAAATCTCTACTGGAACTGTTCCACAATTTTTTATTACTGTATTTTTTAATATAGTTGCCATGTTTTCTTATCCAAATATTAATACCTTTTCAATAGCGATGTTTTCTGCGTCTGCAAAACTAATACCGCCTGACGATCCTGCAACAGATACCCAACTAGTTCCGTCGTACAACTCAACCCTCGAATCTTCAGTGTTATATCTCACCATACCCTGTACACCTGTGGGTCTTGTTGCATTATTGCCTACAGGTAAAACCACGCCGTATGGGTCTGTAAATTCTACATATCCTGTTCCTGTAGTTGAAAACGTAGTATTACTATTAGGAACCGTATTAGTTATTCGGTTATCCTTAAATGCAAAGTTCTCAAATACTACACTACCAGTGCCGTTAGCATAAAACGTAAGATCCGTATTTGTTGTAACTGTACTTATCACATTCCCGTCTATCTCGATGTCATCTACGGTTAATCTTTTAGTATTAAGTCGAGAAGTATCTAAATCTGCAACTAGTTCTCCTTGAGAATAAAATCTAATTATATTATCGTTAGCACCTTCTGTTAATTCAGCAGTAATTTTAGTATCGCCGTCAAGGTCTGAAAGTCCACTTAGGCTTAGCCAGTTAGTTCCATTATAACCTTCAAATCTTGCAGATTCATTATTAAATCTTATTTGACCTGCTTGTGCAGTAGGTCTTTGTGCATCATTACCTACCGGCAATGCTATTGCACCTGTTGAATCAATTACTACACGCTCACTTCCAGGAGTTATTGTAAAATCACCTGTACTTGTAATAGTTGAATTGTTAATCGTAAATGTGTCAATAATGATAGAACCTGTGCCGGCTGCACGTAATTCTAAATCACTATTGCTATTTGTAGTAGTAATATAGTTATCGTCAACAAGAATATCACCTGTACTAAATCTATTAGCTTCTATAGTACCTGTAGAAACAATATTTCCTACTGTAAATGTTCCGTTAACATCTAAATTATTTTCAATAACAACATCATTATTAGGAATATTAATTATTCCAGAACCATTTGCTCTTAATTCTAAATCACTATTTGAAAGTGTAGTGGTTATTACATTTCCTGCAATTTGAATATCTTCAAACTGTGCAGTAGAACTTACAGTTATTGTACCAGATATAGAAGCATTTTTGCTTATATCTATATTGCCTGTTATTTCAGTATTTCCTGTCTGTGTTATATCACCATTAACTGTAGTATTGCTTAGAGTAGCTGTACCGTTAACTGTTAAGTCTTGTTCTATAAGAACATCGTTAGTTGGAATTAATATTTCACCAGTACCATTAGCACGTAGTTCTAGATCTGAATCACTAGTAGTTGTAGTAATAAAGTTGTCGTCAATTAAGATATCACCAGTGCTAAATCTATTAGCAGTAATAGTACCTGCACTATTGATATCACCAACAGTTATTGTGCCGTCGACTGCTAAATCATTTACAATATGCACATCATTATTTGGTATTAGAATTTCACCAGTGCCATTTGCACGTAATTCTAAATCTGCGTTTGATGTAGTAGTAGTAATAAAATTATCGTCAACTAGTATTTCTTCAAACTGTGCAGAGCGTGTAACAGTTAAGTCTCCGCCAACAGATACATCGCTTGTAATTGTATAATCACCACTTTGAGTTATATCTCCTGTGATGTTTATAGTGCCGCTTAATGATGTATCACCTAATGTTGCATCACCGTTAACAAATAAATTATTTGTAATTCTTACATCATTATTTGGTATTAAGATCTCACCAGTACCGTTAGCACGTAGTTCTAGATCACTATTTGAATTTGTTGTAGCAATAAAGTTGTCTTCAATTAAAATATTACCGTTGGTAATTTCTCCAGCAATTTCAAAATTGCCTGTTTGAACTAAATTGCCTGTATGTGTTATTGTGCCAGTAATAGTTGTATCTTGTAGATCTGTATTACCGCTTACTGTTAATGCTTGGCCAAATATTACATCATTTGTAGGAATATTAATAGTACCACTGCCATTAGCACGTAGCTCTAAATCACTATTTGAAAGAGTTGTTTCAATAGTGTTAGAATCTATTTGAATATTGCCGTTTGTAAACGAACCAGTAATTGAATAGTTGCCAGTTTGTGTAGTGTCGCCTATATGTGTAAGCGTTCCTGTAATCGCTGTATCTTGTAAATCAGTGTCGCCGCTTACAGTTAAATTGTTGTTAATTTGTACATCATTATTTGGTATTAAAATTTCACCAGTGCCATTAGCACGTAGTTCTAGATCTGAATTACTATCAGTTGTAGTAATAAAGTTATCTTCGATTAAAATATTACCATTAGTAATTTCACCAGCAATTTCAAAATTTCCAGTTTGTGTAGTGTTTCCTACATGTATTATTGTACCGGTAATTGTTGTATCTGCAAGTGTAGTGAGACCTTCAACTGTTAAATTTTGTGTAATATTAACATCATTGTTAGGTATTAGGATTTCACCAGTTCCGTTAGCACGTAATTCTAAATTGCTATTGCTTTGTGTAGTTGTAATGTAATTGTCATCAACTAAAATATCGCCAGTACTAAAACTAATAGCAGTAATTGATCCAGTTGTTGTTAAAGTATTTGCTGTTATTTCACCTACAACTGTAAGATCGTTTGTAATTTCTACATCATTGTTAGGTACTAGAATATTACCTGTTCCGTTTGCACGTAGTTCTAAATTTGCATTTGAAGTTGTTGTAGTAATGTAGTTGTCATCAACTAAAATTTCTTCAAACTGTGCTGCACCGCTAACTGTTAATGTTTGATCAACTACTAGTGAACCTGCTAAATCTAGTTCCCCTGATAGGTTTACATTTCCTGTTACTGTTAACAATCCTGAAACATTTGTTGTAGACAAATTAGTAGTACCATCTACATTCAAATCGTTGTCAATTTGTACGTTGTTAGACGGCACTAATACATCACCAGTACCGTTGGCACGTAATTCTAGATCACTGTTTGATGCAGTAGTAGTAATGTAGTTGTCTCTAATTTCAATATCGTCTGCATTTATTTGATTAATGTATAGATTTTTCCAGCGAAGAGATGTAGTACCGAGACTATATGTACTAGTAGTACTTGGAATAATATCTGAATCAATTCCTGCAACAATTTGTATTGTGTCAGTTGCTTCATCACCAATAGTAATATTACCGCCAATAGTAACGTTTCCAGTAACATCTAAATTACCAGCAACATTTACATCACCGTTTAAATTAAGTTCTTGATTGCTAGGTGATAAATTAATATCTCCGCTTAAACTAGATACAGTGTTTCCGCTAATTCTTAAATTTCCTGTATCTATTTTAGTAGCATCAATAAATGTTGTATTCGATCCATCTGTTATTGTTAACCCGCCAGCGGTATTAATTGTAAAGTTGGCTGCATTAAAACTAATATTACCAGTTTGTTGATCAACAAAGAATAAATCTCCAACTCTAAAATCGCCATCTTGGTCGACAGTATTGTATCTAATTTTAGCATCGTTAGTTTCAATTACTTCATTGTCTTGAATAATCGCTTCGGCTTCGTTAGTAAATTCTTTACCAACACCAATATATGCCATATTGTGTCCAATTGCATACATTAAAACGCCCGAGCCGTCGCCAACTAATCCATAATTTCCGTAAACACTTGCAGAAGCAATTAATCTAACTTCTGCACCAAAGTCCATTAAGTCGTAATTTTCAATACTTGTAGCAGTTGCACCACTTCCTACTGTTGCTACAATCGATTGTGGGGTAAAATCAAATCCTAATAAATCTGTGTTTTTGCCATCGACTATAAGAGTATTGCCGCTAACATCGTCTACACTAACATTAATTACAGTTGATGAATCTGTTGATGTAAATTCTACTGTATCACCTGCGGCAAATGTTCCACTTACTCCGCCGAGTTTAATTCGTGTTTTACCATTTCCGTATATTCCGTCATTAGAGTCAAAAGCATACATCGAACGATTGGCAAAATATGTAAAACTGTTTAACCACTCGATTCTAGCACCGTTAGTTGCAGTAAGTCCGTCAACACCGGGCGTTATAAATGTAACGCTGTGGAATAACATTGCTGCTTCTTTTGAGTTAGCAGTTGCATAAGCACCGTCAACGTATGCTCCTTTACCTGCATCTCCTGTATCGAAGCCTCTCGGATCATTTACACTTGTAGTACTACCTTGAGTAATTACACTTACATTTTTAATATACGGCGAACGACTATTTACTTCAAAATCTGTCGCAAAACGGAAAGCATATCCGTTATCTGGAAACACTCTAGTATCGCCGTTGCAACTAAAAGTTAATCCGCTTAAAAATACATTATTGCCGATAGTTGCGGTACCACCGGAATGTGTTAATACTAGTACTCCAGTAGTATGTGTATAAGTTGCTCCTGTTATAGAGTAATCAATGCCGCCGATATTAATTGTGCCGCCGCTTACATAAGTATGAGCTTTGTCAGTTATTCCGACATTAACAGTTGTGCTTCCTGCACTTGCACTATTAACTTCAAAAAAGTTTCCGCCACTAAAGAAATCTGCAACAGTAAGATCTTCTATTGTAGTTTCGCCATTTAATAAAAATGTATCGTTATAACGTGTTTCAGTTGTTGGAACAATTTTAACTGATCTTATTCCTGTACCTTTAATACTTACTCCTTGAGGTACAGTTAATGGAAATTCTTCTGTAAATACACCTGGAGAAATATGAACAGTGTCTCCAGAAGTTGCTTGGCTAAGAGCATGTTTTATACTTGCAAACGGATCTTGGTAATGTGTGCCAGTTTTAGTATCATCGCCGTTTTCTGCAACATAAAAAATATTTCCATGTCTTAATGTAAGATCAATTCCTTCAACAATCAAGTCTTGAGAATCAACATTGCTTGCATACAAGTTAGTAGCCCAAACGTCTTTCCAAGATTTACCTAATTCGCCTAAATTATATGTATCCGTATCATTTGGAATAATATCTGATGCTATTTCTGCATTAATAGTAATGCTATCTGTATCTGCATCACCGATTATAACATTGCCGTCTGCTGTAATGTTTCCAGTAGCATGAATATTGCCGTCAACATTTAAATTTGAGTGTATTTGAACACTACCACTTCCGTTTGGACGGAGTTCTAAGTTTGCGTTTGAGTCGTTAGTTGAAATGGTATTACCTTCAACATCGATGCTATCTACACGTAATCTATTTAGAGAAACAACAGTGTCAAGTGTTGCTAAATTTAGGTATTGTTTAGTTGTACTAATAGTATTGCCGCTAATATTAATATCGGCAATGTCTGCTTCATTAGTAACTATTAAATCTGTAGTACGAGTTGTACCGTTAATATCTATTTCGTATTCAGGATTAGATTTCTTAACGCCGATGCGCTGATTATTAACATCTAGATATAATAAGTCTGTCTCAAAGGCTAGGTCGATCCCATTACGGATCAAGTTAGACTTTAAGAGCGGACCTGATATGCGACCAACAGCCATCTCTTCTCCTCAATACGGGGATCCTGTCCCTCTAGCCTAAATTTTCAGCTTTCGCTCTTTGCTGGCTAACCACAGTTCGTCCTGCAAAGTGTGTCTGAGACACTGGTCTTACTTTGCATTAATAGTATTTATCGATTATAGAAATAATAGCTGTATTAGCCGTAAATCAGCGTCTGAATAAACGCTTCTTCTTCCATTTGGTCTTCTGAAATGCTTGCAAACTCACCTGCAGAAGTTCTCCATTCTGTTCCGATCCAGGTTTCAAGTTCTCCACTATCTGTGTTTACTCTTGTTTGACCTAATACTGGATTTGTAGGTCTCGATGCTGTATTACCTGTTGGAAATTTAACTGCCGAATCTCCTTCAAATACAATCCAGCCATTGCCGGTTCCGGCAATCTCTATTGTAGAGTCTGTTAATGTATTTGAAATAGTTTCTTCTTTTAAAATTAAACCTTCTACATTTAATTCGCCCGTGCCGTCTGTTCTTAATTCTAAATCTGAATTGGAGTTGTTTGTAGAAATTGAAGTGTTATCTAAAAGAATGTCGTCAATTTCAAGTCCGTTAACATATAAACTAGTAGAATCTAAAGATGCTACTTCGGTTTCGTCTACAATAAATGAAATAGTATTGTTTACAGGATGTGCAGAAATAGTAGTTTTTCTGTCTTCAGAATAAACTCCACCTAGCGTTATCGTCGAAGTATTATATCCTTCAAAGACATTTTCACCTAAATTAAATCTTAAATCTCCTTGACCATTTATTCGTTGTCCTGTAGTACCTGAAGGTAATTTTAATGCTCCAGTAGAGTTGAATATAAAGTCTTCTCCTGGAACAAATGTAATATCAGGAGTAGTGCTGTCTAGCAATGCTCTAGTACTAATACTGTCATTTGAAAATTCTAAATTCTGTGTATAAACACTACTAGTACCATTAGCTCTTAGTTCTAAGTTAGAGTTAGAATTTGTTGTTGTAATAACATTTTCAAATAACTGTATATCTGTACTAAGTTCAATAGTATCTAATTCAATAGTATTTCGAACAATTATTGTTTCGATATCATTTAAAGATTCTGCTGTAAGATTTTTTTCAATAACAACATTGTTGTTAGATACTAACACATTTCCAGTGCCTGCAGAACGCAACTCTAAATCTGCATCACTTGTAGTTGTTGTAATTACGTTGCCATCGAACAGTATTTCTTCTAGCTGTACTTGACTACTTACATCTAAATCGCCGTCAACTACAAAATTAACAACACTTAAATTGTTGCTTACGCTGTAATTACCAGTTTGTGTTATTGAACCTGTTATAGACACATTGTCATTAATAATAGTTTCGCCGTTTACTGTTAAATCTTGCGATATATTAACATCGTTAGATTCAATAACAATATCACCAATACCGTTTGCTCTAAGATCTAAATCTGCATTAGATATTTTTGTACTGATAAAATTATCGTCTATTTCAATTATACTCGGCGGTATAACAATTTCGTTTAGGACAATATCTGCATTAATGTTTATGTCGCCAGTTGTAATACTTGCAGCAAATAAATTTCCGTCTACAATAACATTTTCGTCAAATACTACATTTCCAGTTCCACTAGCACGTAATTCTAAATCGCTATTAGTAGCAGTAGTTGTAATAAAATTATCTTCGATGCGTATATCTTCAAACTGTGCTTGAGAATCTACAGATAAATTACCTTCAACTGCAAAGTTTTCAGTAACAGTTAGGCTACCGTCTTGTACGTTTCCTTGAAGTGTTAAATTACCATTAATTGTTAACGTACCTTGGTATGTTAGTGTTCCTTCAACAAAAAGATTGTTGTTAATAGTAAGTGTGTCGCTTGTGTCAATTACTACTTCACCTGTGCCATTAGCACGTAATTCTAAATCCGAGTTAGAATTTGTAGTGGTAATAAAGTTATCTTCAATTAAAACATTGCCGTTTGTAAATTCGCCAGCAACATCTAAATTACCCGTTTGTGTAGTATTACCTACGTGTGTTAACGTACCGGTAATTGCAGTACCTTGTAGAGTCGTTAATCCGCTTACAGTTAAATCTTGTGTTATCTTAACATCGTTAGCATCAACATTAATATCACCTGTTGCGCCTAGTATTAAATTACTTGAAGTAGTTGAAATAAAGTTATCTTCAACATAAACATTGTCAACTGTTAGTTCACCGTTTAACGTGTGAGTATACGGCAGTTGTTCAATTGCATATATCTTTTGTGTAGAGCCACTACCGTAATAGTTGCTTATAAGACTACTACCTTGCCCTATATATTCTCCTACCTTATATCTAAATGAATTGCCGTTTCTATTTCCATCGACAATATCCCCTGTTGTCATTTCTGCAGCAGGTTGATATCTTGCTACTTCTACATTATCAAATACAAATATATTATATCTGCCGCTGAAGCCAGCTCTTCCTGTAACGAAAAAGAATCTAGGACTGAAAATATCAGCTCCTTGGAACTGTTCACCAAAAGGTCCTGCTCCTGGATTTTCAATTCTATTACCAGTATGTGCTAACGTACCAGTAATTGTAGTGTCTTGTAAATTTGTATCTGTGTTTACAGTTAAGTTGTTGTTTATTTGTAAATTATTATTAGGTATTAAAACTTCGCCGGTGCCACTAGCACGTATTTCTAGATCCGAGTTAGAATTAGTTGCAGTAATAAAGTTATCTTCGAATAATATATTGCTATTAGAAATTTCGCCAGCAATTTCAAAATTGCCTGTTTGCGTTCTATTACCTATATGAGTTAATGTACCAGTAATGCTTGTATTCTGTAAAGAAGTACCATCAAATCTTGGTCTAATTGTAACAGTAATATCAAACGATGAGAACCCATTTGCTAAAGTTGGAATATCAATTACTGCTTCTTCTCTGTCAATACTATTCCAAGACGTTAGAGTAAACGGATAATCAATACCTGAGGATGTTATAATACCGGCATCGCCAGGTTCAAGTGTTTGTATTGCTATCCAGGTAGCTGAACTAGGTTCTCCTGTAAGTAGTAGTGCATCTCCAAATAAATCTTTTTGTATAGCAGCTTCGCCGCCGCCGAACGTACTTGTAACTACGCCATCGTTTGCTGCGCCGCCTGTACCGTTAACTGTTAAGTCTTGCCCGAATGTAACATTGTTATTTGGTATAACTATATTACCTGTACCACTAGAACGTAGTTCTAAGTCAGCATTTAGCGTATTGCTAGAAAAATAATTTCCTTGGATATCAACACTCGATACATCAGCAGTACCAAATTCAACAGTAGTTGTTATTGTTGTATTATTATTTGATGTTATATCGTCTGCTGACAAATTATTGTTTATTTGTACATCGTTATTAGGTATTAAAATATTACCTGTGCCATTAGCACGTAGCTCTAAATTTGCATTTGTGCTAGTTGTAGTAATAAAATTATCGTCAAATAATATTTCTTCAAATTGTGCAGATTGAGATATATCAATATCTTGATTAATAATTGCTGTTGTAGAATTTATTGTTATAGGATTAGGTATGCTTACATTGTTTGGATTAAGATTTCCGTCGATGTTTACTGTAGTAAAAGTAGAAATACCATTTACTGTTAAATTATTACTAAATGTTGCAGTATTTGGAACTAGTAGATTTCCTGTTCCGTTGGCACGTAATTCTAAATTGCTGTTAGAGTCTTTAGTTGTTATTACATTATCAAAAACATTTACATTGTCTACATCAATTTCTGATAACCAAATATTACTCCACTGCTTTGTAGCAGATCCTAAGTTAAAGTTTGAATCAGAATGAGGATTAAAATTTTGATCTAAATTAACATTAAATTCTATTAAGTCAGTAGGCTGATTACCTAATAAGTTTAACGACCCGTCAAAACTTAAATTGCCTGTAATATCTAAGTTTTGTGTAATTGAAGTGTCGGCTGTAATATTAATATCAGCTGCTGAAGTAAAGTTTAAATTGTCTGTTGTTGATCCTACAGTGTTTGCAAAAAATCTAACATTTCCAGTTTGTACTTTACTAACATCTATAATAGTTTTATCGCTGCCATCTACAATTTCTATATTTGTAATAGCATCTGCAGATATATCATCTGCATTTAGCGTTGTTGATCCTGTTTCAAAATCAACAAAGAAATTATCACCTACTCTAAATGCACCTGTATGATCGGTTGTTACAAATTGTATTCTGCCAGAATTTAGTTCAACAACTTCGTTGTCTTGATTTACCAAACTAACATCGTTTTCTTTGTCTTTTCCAGTTCCGATGTATGCTAAATTATGTTGTATCAAATACATCAATGTATCAGAACCATCTGCAACAGCACCATAGTTTCCGTATACACTTGCAGAACCTATTGATCGTATTTCTGCACCGTAAATTACTGTACTTCCGTCTGGACTTGTTCTACCTGTTACTCCATTTATAGCATACAAACCTCTGTTAGCAAAATATGTAAACGAGTTTAGCCATTCAACTCTAACACCGTTTGTCATTGTAAGAGCATCTACGCCGGGCGTGATAAAAGTAACTGAGTGGAACAGCATACTAGCATCGACACTTGCACTATCTAATTCTGCTCCGTCTACTAACGCACCTTTACCTGCATCACCTTCGTCAAATCCTCTTGGATCACTTACACTTGTAGTACTACCTTGAGTAATTACTGTACAATTTTGTACATATGGGGACCTTGTTGATATTACGCCTCCGGGTGCAAATCTAAACGCATAACCTTTATCGTTTATGCTGTCATAGAAGAAATCCTTAATTGTTAAATTTGATATAGTGGCTTCGCCATTAAGATGAAATACATCTTCGCTTTGATATGCTGTTGAGGGTTTTATAATTACATTTCTTACATCTTCGCCTACAATTGAAACATCCGGTGGAACTACTAGAGGCAAATCTTCTTGATATTCTCCCGGGGCAACATATATAGAAACTGGACCAGCTGTACTTGAGTCTGCACGAGACAATGCTTCTTTAATAGACGATAACGGAGCAAGTATATGATCACCGACATTGCTATCATTGCCGTTTACTGCAACATAAAATTGATTTCCGTGTTTTAGATTATAACTAACACCACCTGCTAAAACAGTGTCAGTTATAATTAATTCACCGTTTAATCTTTCAATATATGCATTATTCCATTTTTTTGTTGATGATCCTAAATCAAATAATCCGTCGGCATCGGGATTTATATCGCTAGTAATGTCGCTTTCGAATGTAATAGTGTCTACAGTGCTATCGTCGCCGAAAGTTATGCTTCCATCAAATGTAATATTTCCAGTAGCATCTATATTTCCAAATACTTCTAAATCACTTTGAACATCTAATATACCAGAGCCGTTAGGGACTATATCTATATCAGAATTGCTTACAGTAGTAGATATAATGTTATCGTTAACTTTTATAGTTCCGTTGTCTAATGTTGATAAAACAACTGCTTCTTGTGCATCGAGAAATATATCTCCTATAAATGCACTAAAGGTACTGTCAGTTATATTGAACCCAGGAGTAGTTGCTGGTCCGGAAATTAAAGTTGTTGTTCGAGTTGTTCCGAGAACATCAAGTTCTCTAGTAGGAGTTCCATTATTGACGCCTATTTTTCCAGTGTTAACATCTATATATAATAACTGCGTTGTGCTTAGGTCATTACGAAATGCAAGATCTATCCCGTTTCTTTCAAGATTTGCGTAAAGTAATGGCCCGGATATTCTACCAACTTGTGCCAAGGTCGTCTCCTATTTTATGTATTTATAGGAATTACTTGTCAAAATTATGTAGTACTGTAATAGGTTTTGCTAGGTCAGGTGCTGACGTAAATTGTAGATAATATCCAGTTTCTCTAACAGTACCGTCTCCTCCGGAGTCAATACCAGTAGCAGTAAATACAGTATCAGGATTATTATCTGCTGCTCCAAGAGTTGTAAAATCACTGGTACCTTGTGTAATAATATAATATTCAGTTCCTGGTACTAAAGAACCATCATTAATTTCTGCCCCCGAATTTGAAGCAGCGGGATTTTGAGACATTGAATAATTTGTAGTTGATATTTGAAATACGTTTTCAACAAACACAAGAATACTTTGTGCCGAAACTGGACTAGGGTATTCAGGATCGTTGCTGTCGAGAGGCCCAAAAATTACTGAACTAGCATCTCCATTACCTAAGTTTTGTTGTGTAATACCTACACTTACAGGCGCAATTCCTCTAACGCCTGACCAAGCGCCTGCTTCATATATTTCAAATCTATCGTCTTCAGTATTATATCGAAAATGTCCGTTAACTGGTGAACTAGGACGCTGTGCTGTTGTGCCCTTAGGGACAAGTACGGTATTAGTACTATCGATAATAACTTGATCATTAATATCATATTTTACGCCTTTACCGTAAATATTACGTAAATTTGTATTTTGTGCTTTTAACAGTCTCATTTATACTTCCAGATAACTTACTGTTGCTGCTAAATTAGTTAATGCACTACCAATATCAGGTTCAGCAACAAATGATACAATATCGCCTTCTTCTAAAACAATTTTTTCAGTGTCAAATGTAAATGTTTCACCTGCCGGTAAGGATAATTCATTTACTACCAGTGTTACTTTATTGTCTTTAACTCCACCTAAGCTACTAGGTATAAGGTGCAAGTCAAAACTTGCACTATTCGCAGAATCTGTATTACAAACTAGTATGTTGGTAATAGCATAGCTTTTACCTGCCGGTACTGTTAGAATATCTAGTTGTGTTGTTGTTAGTTGTGCATTTACTATAGCCATACTTTTTTACCTTTAAAATATCATACTAAACAGTAGTGCTCTGTTTTTAGCAATTAATTCATCTCTCTGTTCGTTACTATTTACAAAATATATTCCTGAATCACCAGTAGTCCCGGCACTAAATCCACTTGAATCAGCAGCAGATAATGTGTAAATTTTTACACCTTCGTTTGGTGCAAGTGGTAAAGAGTTTGGATCACTATCCCACGGTGTAGGTGTAAGTTCTAGTACATCCTTAACTTTAATAGATCCTGCTCCCGGAGCAGCTAGAACTAAATCTGCATTACTTACTGTTGAACTAATTTCAGTATCTTGAATTTTTATTCCGTCAAGTTCAATTCTATTACTATAGAAATTTGCTGTGTTGCTTCCTTCAACATCTATAGCTATTCTACTCTCAATAAAGCCTGTTTTTTCAACAGTTCCTGATCCAGAAACATAATTTGACTTTGTTCCTCCAGAAGTGTCTACTGCTACTTTAAAACTATTAGCTGAAGAAATTTCTGTTATTGTAATATTATTTCCGTTAAGATTTTCAATCGGATCTCCTGCACTTGATACTCCAGAAATATCTACAGTATCACTTACTACAAAGCCGTGTTGTCCTGTAGTTACAATTGTTGTAGTAGACCCGCCTGGATCAATATCAGCAATACTAGAAAGAGAATGCACTTCATCAATAACTTCTATACTCGAATTACCTTCTGCAATAGCAGAAAACGTTGGATTTGCAAGTGTATAATCAACATAATCTTTAACTGCTTTTGCATTTGGAATATTATCATCGTCTATAACTACAGATCCATTAGCATCTGGTACAACAACGCCTCCTGAATAATTCCATACGTTTTCTTCATAGTTGTTAGTTCCAGTAACACTAATTGTACCTGCTCCAGTACTAACGTACAAAGTTCCTCCGGCAACAATACCTGGAGTAGCAATCGGAAGTTTATCTCCGTTTTCTCTTTCAGCGTAAAATGTTCCAGTTCCGTTAGTTCCGCCTAATGTCCAAGAAACTTGTTCGTCGTAAATCCATCTAACATCAGGTAGCGATCCTCTTTCAATTTCTATACCTGATTTATAACCTAACGATGCCGGAATACCTGAGTAATTTGCATCACCTAGATCTATACTTGGAACATTTAATCTTAAAATATTGTCTTTAATTTCAACATCTGTAGATCTTACAGTTGAGGTTGTACCTTTAATTTCTAAGTTCCCAGTAATAATAGTAGTACCTGTTAGGTCGCCAGTATCTAAGGTGATTGTTCCACCGCTTTGTACTGCTACTTTATAATTACTGTTATATACTTTTACGACTTTTGACATTAGTTAAACCTTAAGTTATAGGAGCCGAAGCTCCTATATATTATATAGCTGTTAGTACCAGTATGTTAGAAGTTGAATCGTCTTGTATTTCCCAAGTATAACGATTGTTATCAAAATCAATCATTGTACGGTTTTGTACTTTACGAATATTTACAGCACTTTCGCCATCTATAAAGCCCTGTAGAATCATTTCATTATCGCCGATATTATCAAAAGTTTTGTCTACTAGTGTACATACACCCCTGTTTACAGATCCGGCGCCTCCACCGTTGTCGTCATTGTCCGGTGCGTCAGCTACATTAAATTTTGTTTCTGAACGTTGTGATAAAATGATACCTAATGTTTTCGCTGTGTTTGATCCAACCTTTACCATTACTGATAGATTTTCTTCGCCTGTGCGATCACTGCCATCTTTTGTTGTACCAAAGTATCTTTTGTTTAGTGGTCTTCCCATGATTATTTCTCCTTTGTTTTAATCATCGCCGTTCTAGGGTCTACGCGGTGGATTTCCGCATAAGTCTTGTTTTATCAAGCACCTATTTGACATATGTATTTATCAAATAAGAAAAAAGCCCGCACTGTGCGGGCTTTGTTTATTCGCAATCTAATGTTTCTATTAGTTTGCTCATATCTACTTCTAATTCAGAATCTACTTGTTCATTACATACATTGTTACTTCGAATCCGAATCTCATCTCTGTTGCTGTCGGTGTTGTCCACATACTGTACTCCTTAAATTAAGTTAATAAAATTGTACTGCAATACTATTTAAACATATTTAGAAGCAAAAGTCATACGTAAAATCATTAAAGTTTAGTCATAAAAAAGGGCGACCTAAGCCGCCCTTTAATTGCTTTACAACTAGTGTAATATTACTTGAAGCTAACGCTTGTATCAGTAATGTTAACACGAGCTAGGTAATCAGCTGCATTACCAAGTGATGAAGCTGTGTTGTTTAGCTCAACATAACCATAACGAGTCATGAAGCTAACAACTGGCTCGAAGCTAGACGGATCTAGTACGACACCACTTGACATCAATGGAATGTATGGGCAGTAGAACGCTGCCGCATCTGATTCTGAAGTACCTTTGTATCCAACGATAACTGGAGCATTGTTAGCACTATAAGTGTTAACATATACTTTCATTGCGTTGTTTAATGTACCAACCATCTTAGTGTTAGTTGGTGCTTCAAATGTACCTTCAGTAGTACGTGCAAATGCTGAAGTTGTTGCTGACTGTAGAATTGTAAGCGCGAATGGCGATACAACTGCCCAGTTTCCTGCGCCACGACGTGTGCGCTGAGCAATCAAGTTTGAAGCACGGTTGATTTGAACTGCAAGTGCTGCATGCTCATCACCAACGAACGTAGCTGTACCTGATACTGCTGACTGGTCGTATGTTTCTACAGCAGATCCTGCTAATGATGTAAGAGATGATAAGATCTCTTGATCAATTTCAGCAGTAATTTCCTGCGCTAGTGCAGCCATTACTTCTGCTTCTACGTCGATACCATGCTGCGACTGTGCGTCTTGTGCAGCTTCGAAAGTCCAACGTGCGCTGAGCTTACGAGTTTTAGCTTCGACTGTTTGCTTCAAGATCTGGATGCTTAGTTTATTACCAGCTTGTCCTTCTAGTGAAGCTGTTGGTGCAGGAGCGTTTGTTCCATCACCTGAATATGCTTCAGCAATCTTGAATGGGCTTAGAGCCTCTTCGCCTGCTACTGCGCCTGATGCGCCTGAGCCTGCTGTGTCGCTATAGCGAACACGTAGTGTGTGGATTTGACCCACGGGTCCTGTCATTGGCTGTACACCGACTAATTCGTTAGCAATAACTGTTGGCATAACGCGACGAATGACTGGTAAAATAACTCTATTTAGAGTTGCAACATTACCGGCAGAGGTAGCACCTGCTCCAGCAGTCTCTGAAAGATACCTACGAGTATTTTCTAGAGTTGCTTCCATAACACTCTTTTTAGTTCCTTGTAGGCCTTCAAGAAGTGCAGTCTTGGTGTCCTGCCAGCGACTTTCTAGTAGTTCTGACATTTTGGTTTCTCCTATATTTAACTTAAACCTGCAAGACGACGAAGTTCTACAACATTCTCGTCTTTTGCTTTAATTGCGACTGTCTCATCGCGGTTGCCTGTGATTTCTTTTGCCTCTGATAGAACTGCCTTCTGCTTCGCTGGAGATTTACCGTCAATAACTGCCGGTAGATACTTATCAAACGCCGAACTTAATTTGGCTGTTTGAACTGATTCCAGTAAATCTGTCATAATTTCTTTTTGCGCTCTCGAAAGAGGTGCAATAAGATCATTAATTTTGTCCTTACGTGCAGCTTCTGCAATAATACGCTTCTTCTCAGTTTCCTGTGATTCTGCTAGTTTAATTGCTTTTTCAGCTGCGACTTTAGCTTCTGCTAACTGGTTGTCTTTTAGCTTGACAACATTCATTAGTTTGGCTGTTTCAGACTTTTCATTTAGGTAGCTGTTAGAATATTCGTTAGCGAATGCTTCAAACAGTCTACGCCCAAAGTCGTTTTGACGTGCTGCTTCAATGTCTTCTTTAAGTTGCGAAATTTCTTTAGTAAGTCCTTTCGAAACTGTTTCAGAAACCATTTCAGCTGAACGCTTAACAAAACTTTTCTGAACTTCGGCAAATTTATTTTTTGCCTCTTTGACAAGTTTAACCTTAGTTTCAGCAAGGTCCTTCTTGTCTTCGTAAAATTCTGCAATTTCTTTAGCTAGTGCTTCTACCACAAATTCTTCCAGCTTGCCAAATTTCTTTGCCATAGCTTTCTGATCTTCGTGCAATTCTGAAACTTCTTTACCTAACTGCTGTGTTACAAACTTTTGTAGTAGATTTGCGTTTTCACGCATTGCTACTGCATATTTTGCTTTTGCTTCAGCTAGTTGTTTGCGATCTTCTGCAAACTCTTCGATTTCAGATGCTAGACGCTCGGACAACATAGTGTCAATTGCTTCGACCATTGTTTGCTTGTCGTGTTCGTACTTTTGTGCGAACTCTTCACGCAATTCAGCAGTTACTTGCTGCTTATTTTCTTTGATCTTGGCATCCCAAGCTTCTTCGATAGAGGCACGAACGTCTTCTGAAACTACATCATTTTCGAAAAGTGTTTTTAGTGCATCCAACATAATTGTCTCCTCATTATTGGAGTTTGTTGATTATATTAATCAACGATTCCTTTAAGTATTTCTGTGCCTTAGGGTCTTCTTTGGTAGCCTGTGCCAATTCGTATGCCTTATACCCTCCACGGGCATTCATCAAGTGCTCGTATATAGGCGTTGGATACGCCCCTGGAGCACTAGGTTGAGCAACGACATCGACTGTAATAATTTCAAAATCACTAACAGTATTTTGTCCGTCCTCTGATACATTACCTGAACCCCTACTAGAAACACCTAGTTTAACTCCGCTTTCAAGCATTGTTTTAACTAGCTGTCCCATAGGGGTCGGTAGTATTTTTAATTTACCATAACCGTTTGAATCATCCATCCAGCATTCGCTGATCATATGACTTACACGGTCTAAGTTAATATTAAGGCCTTCTGGATGATCAACTTCTCCGAGAACACTGTATCCTCCTTGTATTTGATCATTGAGAGTTTTGACAGCCCTACCAATTTCGTTTATAGGATACACACGCTGATTAGCGTTGCGTACTCCGCCTTGTATCATGATACCTTTCATGTACAAGTCTTTCCCTTCATTAGCAGACTCAACAACCAGTTTAGCTTGGTCGAATGTCAAATGCTCTCGTAAGTTTCTCATTCAAACTTCCTTATTTTGCACGGCTCTTTACACCGTTAATTGGACTATCTGCGCCTGCTTTTTCAGCTGGTTTGCCTTTTTTCTCAGCGCCGTGTCCTGGCTGGTTCTTCATCGATTTTGATGCTTTGCCGCCTGGTACATTAACGTTTCCTGCATTTTCTTCTTTTGTTGAAGGATTTGCTAGTCCACCTTGTGTACCGCCATTGCCACCTTCACCGCCTGCTGCGATGTTAGAAGTGGTTCCGCCCATGTCGTTTTTGCCAGCTACAGTAGACTTAGTGTTTGCACCATTATCGCCCATATTAGCAGTTACTTTTTCGACATATTCTTTCATTGTTTCGCCAGCTGACTTAGGGTCTTTGCTAGGCTTTTTTGTGTTTTTGTCTTCTTCGTCTTTATCTTCGTCAGCTTCGAATGCATACGACTCTTCTTCAGCTTCGTCGTCATCTCCGTCGTCCATGTCCATGTCCATATCCATGTCGTCGTCTTCGCCTTCGTCGCCTGACATCATTTTTTCAAATTCTGCTTTTAATTCGTCTAGTGCATCTTCTAGGTCTTCTACACGATCTTCAACATCGCCTTCTTCACCTTCGTCGTCGCCATCTTCGTCGTCCATGCCCATCATGTCATCTTCCATGTCATCACCAGCATCGCCGCCCATCATTGCGTCCATTGGATCTGCTTCGACTTCAAATTCATCTAAGTTAAAACCTTCGTCTAGGTCGTCTTCATCATCTTCGTCAGCAGATTCGTCAACTTCTTCTTCGTCGTCTTCGTCGTCCATTGCTTCTTCAATGTCGTCGTCTTCTTCTGCTTCTTCTTCGATAATGTTTTCGTAAATTTCACGTGATTTTTCTACCACGATTTCGTGGAAAAGCTCTTCAGCGCCGTCCTTATCTTCGTTGATAAGACGCTCAAGCATTTCTTCAAATTTATTTTGATCTGCCATTTTTTATCTCCTATAAATGTAAAATATACCTACGGTAAGGCTGTCAATAGTATTTAACAAAACAGTAATAATGTACATAGAAATAGGCTCAAAACGAGCCATTTTGAATAAATGTCATGAAAGACTGAACATTTTTTGGAAATCTTCAACAAAAATGTGTTTCAAATTGTTAAATTTATTTAGTTCTTCAGGAATATAATTATCTGATGCTATTACTCTATAGTATGTTGTATTTGGATTTTCTTTAACAACACTTATAGTTTGTCTTAACCAGTTTCCAAAAAATGTAGCACCTTCGTGTGATTTTTTATAGTTTTTAGTATTAGCATATAAGTTGTTTAATAGTTTTCCGTCTTCTAATCCTTTATAATCAAATCCTAAAATAAAAATCTTATTATAACTGTGTTGACTAGCAAGCCATAATGCTGTAGGTCCTGAACTCCATCCTTTACTCGGATGAAAAATATTTAAATTTTTTATATTTTGATAGCTTTTGTTTGGGTTTGTCCATACTTCGTTATTGTGCTGATATCCTGATTTATTAATCTCGAGTATCATTTTAACATCAACTGCAACAAGATAGTCTGCATTAAAAGACCTGTATAGTGCATTACAGCCATATATTTTTCCGTACGGTTTTATATCTTCTGGATTAATGGCAGACCTACTAGTTCCGTTGCCCAGTACAAAACATAAATCTTTATTAACATCTCTTGAAGGTATTGGATGTCTAGTTGATGCTATTGGAGTTTGTTTAGCTATAGAAGATTCTTCTTGAAGACGCTTTATTTGTTTTTCGCGTCTTCTTTCTTCTCTAATCTTATACCATTGTTCTTTTGAAAAATTTGATTTATCTATCTTCGCCATTACATCGCACCCGCAGCAGCATCTTGAGCTGCTATACCATACATTTGTCTAACAAAGTCTAATTCCTTTGTCTTTTCTTCTGTATGTAGCTCGGCTGCTTTGCGGGCACGATTAATTTGACGTAATGTTAATCTAGTTTTACGTGTGTCATCAAGATCCACAATAGAATCGTCATAGGTAGGATCGTACCTATCATCTTCTGCTGGTAGCAGGGTTTCTTTATCGTAATAAAATAACTCACGTAGTATCATAATATTATTTATCTTTATATTTGAATGTCTGCCGCGCCTGCTTCTGCGCCACCAGTATCGCCTCCAGCGGTTGCTGTTTCTGGTGGAGTGTCTTCTCCGCCTTCTATTCCGCCTTCGGCTCCGAGATCATCTTCTGCTCCACCTAAATCGGCACCCATTCCTGCAGAGCTAATTCCTGCGCCGCGCATTTCAGCTGCGGCATCTGACGGAGCCGCTTGAAGTGTTTCGTCATTTTCTTCACGCCATAATCTTTCGTTTTCTGCAACTTCTTCAGCACTAAGACCTAAGAAGCGGGTCAGCGCAAATCTATTCGATACATATGGTATTGCGCTCATTTGTGTAAATGTAGGCACACGACTGTTATCCAGTTCTGCCTGTCTATAACTTGCAAAGTTTTGTGGAGGCATAAACTTAAGATCAAACATATTAGTATCAATGTTAACACCCTTTTCAAGTAAGAAACGTTTAAACTCTTGATTAAATTCTTCTACAATTAGGCCTTGCAAACGTTCGCAGTAAGTATTGAAACGTAATTCTTGAATGTATGCTGTTCCAACACGGCCATCATTATACGATGTTGCTCCGTCATCTGCTCCAGTTGGTAAGTACGAACTTGGGATACGTAATCCGCGTACCAGCTTATTAGTAAAGTATCTAAGGTCATCAATCTCTCCTAGGTTAGTACCGCCTGGAAGTGTTTCAACTTTAGATCCACGCCCTTCTGCTGTTTGCGGGAAGAAGTAGTCTTCGTTGATTGACAGAGGATTGTATGCTGAGTCTATGACATTTTGTCCGCCCCCTGTTGCCGATGGGATACGTCTTTGATGTATTTCCGTTTTAACACGTTCCACAAATTGCATAGCAAGGTGTGATGGCATGTTGCCCACATCAACGTAGAATACTCTGCGCTCCGGCGCACGTTGGACACGATAGATGATAATCGCATCCTCAAGCAATTCTTTTTGCTTGTATACTTTAAAGATACTTTCTAGTAGTGAATTGCCAAAAGGAAAGTTATTATCAAGGCCTTCACTTAAACTTAAATGTACAACATGTCGAGCATCGATTGCAATCTCACCATCTTCTAAATTAAATCTACTGCCGCTCATTGCTTGATTCGGTTGTCCTACCATGCCTCGAACGCCGCCTTGAATATATCCATCACCGCCACCGGTAATATTTCCGTTAGTTTGATACGGTGTTGTTGCAACCATTTCTCTAAAGTTTAAATTAAAATCTCGGACAATATATTGTTCAGGGGTTTTACCTTCACTTTCATTAACAATAATACGCTTTACTTTTGCAGGATCCATATGAAACATTTTTTTAGTTTCTGGATCTCTAATAAAAAATGCATCACCGTATTTGAATACATTACGAAAAATACGGAACATGCGTGTTTCAAATTCTTGCATCTTGGTCCATTGTTTTAAATACTGGCCCAATATCGATACTTCTGTATTTGTTGCACTTTTATTGAAATTAAATGTAAAGTTAGTTTGATTAGTATCGTTTCGTTGTGTACAAAATTCAGCAAGAATATCTAGTGCAGCATTAACTTCACTGTCTAAATCCATAGTATTATAATGACCATATCGTTCTACACGATTAGGCGAACCAATATACACATCAGGTAAGTAAGAACTGTAATTTGACCGAGCTGGACCAGGTGTAGAACCATTTCTAGGGCCACCTAATGCAGAATAGCTTCCGCTTGCATTATCTCCAGTCGGTACTGGTGTAAAATATTTTTTCCAACTCATTTATTATAATCCCCTAAAAACATTTGTTCCTAAACCTCTAGTTGTACTAAGTTGTCTTTTAGAAACATCAACTTGTTTTGACGACAATGTTGTTAAGTCCCTTAGACTAGTATTTAACTGTTCGAACATATCTGACAGACCGTCTTGGCTAGCCATTGCAGACTGTCCTGCTTGCGAAGTATTTGTGCCAGTTGTCATTTGTTCTATCATTGCAGGAAGCATTTCGCCCATTTGTTGTGCAACATTATTAGGTTGAAGTTGCCCCATCAGCGAACTTAACGAACTAGCAACATCTTGTGAAACAGTTGGAATCATTTGTGATCCCATTTGTATTGCAGTAGAAATTAATTCTTGTAATTGGGCTTCTGGTATTACTGCTTCTCTTCCGTGTAATATTGCAAGTTCACCTTCTTTAGCAAAGTCTTGTACTAGTTGTCCTGTTTTACCATAAGTGCCTTCTTCAAACCAATTCATCGGATTTAAATAATCTAATGCGCCGCGTTCTCTTTCTTCTAATATTTCTTGAGATCTTTGATCACCGCTGGCAGCATTACTTTCTAATGTTTGTTGCTCAAGGCCTCCAACTCCACCAAACTGTTCTATTGCTGTTGCACTTAAACCTGTAATATATGCATTAATTTCATTATTTTCTTGTTGTGCAGCTAATCGATCTATGCTCGGTACTAGTTCGTCTGATATAGTAGCTTCGTTCTCTTCGACAGCAGTTTGCATTTCTCGTAGACGTTCAATTTCTTGTTCTGTTAAATCATAAATTTCAGGATTAGCTAACATATCTTCAATTCTATCAGCAATTTGAGAATTTCCATTTATTAAACGTCCTAACGATTCGACAGTTTCTTGTATTTGTTGCGGATTGTTTAATTTTGCAGCAACTTCGTCTGTTAACACCCTAAGTCCATTGCCGACTACGCCATTTTCAGCAAATGCTTTTGCAATTTCTGTGTTAACTGCGGCACTACTATTTGCAAAGAATAATTCAGTTTCTCTAGCCATTTGCAACATAGGATCTGCCATTCCAGGTGCGCCAGAAGTTTGTGCATCTTGTGTTGCAGTCATTCTTTGTAGCATGTTATTAAATGATTCAGTAAATCCTACGGTTCTTCCTAATTCTGTCCCCATTCTGTCAGCATTTAATTTTATTGCATCAATTAATGGCCCAGTTTCTTCAAGTACTGTTGCTTGTCCTCTTGCAACCTCACTAACCTGAGACATAGTTGCAATTGTTAAACCTTGTACACTATCTGCTTGAGCTGCTGTTGCGGCAACTGCCTGTCTTGCAAATTCTGCTGCGGCTACTTGGTCGCCCCTTGCTGTTGCTTCTCTAGCTTGCTGCGCTAGTGCATATGCTTCGGCGTTTGTTGCAGCAAAGTTTTTAGTTGCTTCAGTTAACGGAACTCCTAATTGAACTGTATCATCAAATAAATCTCTAAGTACTTTAGGACCAGAAGCAAGTTCGGCTTGTGCTGCGGTATATGCCTCAGAAGCACCTTCAACACCTTGTTTTTCTAATAAACGTATTCTTGCTTGTGTTGCGCCTTCTCGTTGGCGCTCCATCATTTCATCTCTAGCAGCTTTAGCGTCTCGACCAGTTAGTTTAGCAACAATATCCATTTGTTTAGCAAGATTTATTGCACTTTGAATACTTGCTTGTCGCTGAGCTTCTGTTTGTAAATCACGTCTACGTGTTAACGATATGTTATCAACTAACAACTCGTTCATTTCTTCAACACTATATCCCATGTTATACAACTGATCAACATATTCACCGTTGTTTAGTGTAAACATATCCTTTGATAGTTTCGAAAAATTTCGTATGCCGCCTTCTACACCCATCCCAAATGCTGCTAATTGTTCAGAATTTTCTTGTACCATTCTTGCAAATTGGTCTAATGGCATTCTAGTATTAGCTGCTAGCTGTCTAAATTCTGCTAATTGACCATTTAAACCTGAACCAGTTCTTGATAAGTTTTGAAATACGTCTACAGATTCTTCGGTGTATTCTGCCATCGAAACACCGATCTGTCCCAATCGTTCAGCTATTCCTCCAACAAGTGGTAATTGCCCTAAACTGTCAGTTGCAACTGTAACAGCATCAGATAATCTCGCACCTCCTCTTATAAAAAGGTCTGCACTGCCCATAATAGCAGTACCAACAGATCCAGTAGTTGCAGCAATTCCGGCTCTTACATCGTTTAAAAATCCGTCGGCATTTTCGTTAGCGTTTCTAGCTCCTGCGGCAGTGCCGTCTCTTACAGCATTGCCAATTTCTCGACTGATACCGGGAAAGTTTCTAACAAATGCATTTAGCGTTTGTTCTTTTGCAATTTTATCAAGTGCTTCGATTAGTGCTCGTGTATCGACATCAGCCATTTAGTTCATCCAAAAACAGTATTTTCATAATAGTAACAGTTATAAATATTACTACATATTTAACTATTTATCAGGAATAAAAATGGCCAGTTTTCTAGAACGATACAAAAGACAACCCAAACTATACATTGATTTGCCAACAGGCGGACAATGGTACCCACCTGGAGCACTACTTGATGATCAGTCTCATCATATGCCAGTTTTAGGCATGACAGCAATGGACGAGATTGTCTTGAAAACACCAGATGCGTTGTTTAATGGAGAAGCAACTGCGCAAGTTATTGCAAGTTGTGTTCCTCATATTTTAGATCCTTGGCAAATACCTACATTTGATTTAGACTATTTGCTTATTGCTATGCGAGTAGCAACGTACGGTGAAAACTTAAATGTAGCAACAAAATGTCCAAACTGTGGCGAAAAAACTGAAAGTTCAGTTAGCTTACAAAAATTATTAGATACGTTTAATAATAAACCTACAACAAACAGTTTTGAACATGAAGATTTAACAGTGCATCTAAAGCCGATTACTTACAAACAATTTAGTGATTTTAATCTTAGAGAATACGCTTTACAACGACAATTAGTTAATATTACTAAACAAGTTGAAACAACTCCTGAAGATCAAGATAAACAAGTAAGAACATTGTTAGACGATCTTGCTAAATTAAATTTAGAACTTGCAGTTGCACACATTTTTAGCTTAGAAGCAGGAGAAGAAAAAGAATCTAATCCAGCAGAAATTTATCAATTCATAGCACAAACCGATGCTGTATTTTTTCAGAAACTTAAAGACGCTGTTAAGAAATTAAAAGACGATTGGGATATTCCTGCAATGGAAGTCCAGTGCGCTGCTACAGAGTGTGAAAAAACATATAAAACAGGGCTAAATTTGGATTATTCGAGTTTTTTCGCAGTCAGACGTTAGAGCTCTCGGAATCTGGCGTCAATGATCTCGTTAAACAATTCGAGGCCGAGACAAAACAACTTAAAGACGAATTATATCGATTAGGTTGGTATATGCGCGGCGCAATGTCTTACGACGATTTGTTTTTTAAGATTTCATTTGAAGATCGAGAAATAATGAATGCTATTGTCAAAGACAACATCGAAACAACCAATAAAACTAAAATGCCTTTAATTTGATTCTTGTTCTTGTTGTTTTAACTTTTTATATTCTTTTCGTATTTCAGGATCTTTAACAACAGCTTGTTTCATTGCAAGTCCCATTTTTCTCATATCTGAAGTAGAAGCACTTTCGTATATAACATCATCTTTTACTTCAAGAATTAAAAACTTGCTTGGATCTGCTTGAGCACTTTCTCTACAAGAAACAATGTCATAACCAAAGTTTTCTAGTACATCATCCATTACGTCAATTAAGCCTGTTAGATCTCTAAGGAATAAGTTATCACCAATCCATGCTGCAATGTTGTTTACTAATTCATCATTAGTTGCCATTTTAGCCATAACCATGCCTACCAAGCCGCCTAACACGCCAACAGCAAAACTTGCTAGCCATCCTAACCCAGGAACGATTGCTAGTGCAGCAGCAACAGCAGCAACTCCGCCTAGTGCACCAGCTAAGATGTCTCTGACTGCTTCTACTAGAGATATTCTAATAGTTTGTTCGGCATGTCTAACGTATCTATCTCTATTGCATCCTGACTGAACATACTGATCAATTAACATATCAAAATCATCTTTAATATTTAAAGCATTTAAAACTACAGCAGTTAGTGTACCGCCTGCTTTGCCAAGGGTAGCTTTGCCGCCGGCTTTTAAAAAATCTTTTACTTTTTTGTAAAGACTTCTCTTTTCAGCTTCTGGCAAATTGCCGCCATCAGGAATTTGTTTTCTGTTAGTACTATCAGCGTTAGTGTCTCCGTCTGATTGACCAGATTGTCGACTCGAAGCAGGAGCATTAGCAGCAACCCTCCTAGCATCGCCTTCTACACTACCGCGTATTCTGCCTCTGGCCCTTTCTTGACCATCAGCATCACGAGCTACCCACATATTGTCAGGATCTCTAGCAATACTCCATCCAGGCAAACCACTTATCGGATTTTCATTTAGATTAGTTTCATTAATAATGTCAAATACTTTCATTTCGAATACCATTCTCACGTTTATTAAGTATATTTATGTAATTCGCTTTGCGAATTAAGTTTTCGCTATCGCTCAAACTACTTACTTCGTAATTAATTATGTTTAATAGAAATGATTTATTATATGAAGATGCATTATTACGAAGTAATAATGTTTAAGTTTCATGTAGATTGTTTCAGTCAGACGGAACCTGTTACGGTCCCATCTAATCTCAAAAATAGCTTCATGTGAGTTCGCCACCAGCCGAGACATTGGAAGTAGGTGTTTGTTATACTGCTACACAATGGGCTCTGACCTTTCCCAACCTACGTCGACATATGTACTATAAAGAAAACATAAAGCTGGTTTATGCATTCTGTGTAGTACATTACCTCTCGCTTCGTTCCTATTGCTAAAGAGTTTTTATGTGTAATGTGCAGTTTTTCGACAGCCAACATGCTATCTATACCAACCTGTGAGCCCAATTTGTTTGATGGCTTCCTACCTCTGGGTAGTCGATCAGTATGTTACGTGTGCAGGTATCACCCTAGCCTTTTCCACAGCGGTATTTCTAAACTGGCCCGCCAACCTTATGTGTTGGATTGTTTTGCCTGGATGTGATGTTCTAGCAATGCCTGTTTGAGTTTGTCTGATCCACCGACTCTAACATTAATGATACCATTGTAGTATTCATCAGTTTCGAGTACCCTGCGGTCAAACTGTTCTCTTGCCTCTATATAAGACATTTCGCCTCTGCCTTTACAAAGATATAATATTTCTCTTGTAAAGTGTTCTTCGCCTAGTGCTGCTACGTCTGCGTTTAGTCTGTCTGAACTACCGTAGTATGTTCTCCAGTCGCTTTCTTTGTAGCCTCGTCTTTTATTTTTCTTGCCTTTTAGAGGTGGCTTAGTGGTTTTAAATTTTGCTAGTTTTTTGCCTACGTATTTTTGGCCTGTAGTGGTATTTGTGATAAGGTAAACAAAGCCTTCATACTCGTCTGGTATTGTGTCAATTGTTTTACCTCGGTAAGTCCACTGCATGAGTATACTTACCAGTGCCTAATCTTTTTCTGCCTCTTTTTTGGTTTGATACGATTCGTGTATTTCTTCCATACGTTCTTTAGCAAGTTTACGAATTTCACGCAACCAACGTCTACTAGATGCGTGTGTTCGATGACTTTTACGAGATTCGTATGCCTCATTTGCCTTAAAGTATTCTAAGTATGCTTTAGTTAATTTGTCATGTATATCGTCGTCTATCATTCTACAAATTCAACATCGTTTTCATAGTTTGTGAAGCCGTTTTCCTTTACAACTTTTAAAATTGTATTAACACGGCCTACTAGTTCGTCTTTGTGCGAGATTAAGAAGATGTTTTTATCTCGTTCACGTGCAAATTTTTTCAAAACACTTAATGAACTTTCTACACCAGCAGTATCCATGCCACTATCAATCAATTCGTCGACAAATAATAGGTTAACATTTTGATACAGACTTTCCCAAACATCACGGAATGCAAAACTTAATCCTAAGATAAGTCTATTGCGTTCGCCTCTTGACAAGTTATCAAAGTCTAGGTCCTGACCAAGTTGTGTAATTTCAACATTCAAATCGTTTTGGAATACAACTTGATGTGGAAGTCCTAGTTTATCAAGATAATATGTAAGTCTATTGTTTAGATATGCTAAGTTTTGTTCAATAATCTTCTTGCGAATAAAGCTATCTTTGTTTGTAAGCAGTTTAAGCAAAAATTCTTGATGTTCTTTGTAAGTTGTAAGCTCATTAATTGGCTCCCAACTAATTTCTTGCATTGCACTTGTGTTTAACTCGTCGATCTGTGCTTGATAAGGATCAGCTTCGTCTTGCTTTGACTGTAATGCTTGCTTCAAACTATCAACGTTTTGTCTATGCTCGTATGCTTCTTTAGCAGTTTCGTAAAATGTGTTAGGACGTCCGTTGATATCACCGATTAAATCTAAATCAACAGCAACGTTTTTTACTTTGGTAGTAATTTCTTTTTGATATGCTAATGCATCTTCTAATTCTTTAGATTTACGCTCTGCAATCTCAGCTTTTTTATCTGCATGTAGTTCTTGACCACACGTATAACACGTAGCATCGTCAAGATTTGAGATATCTTTTTGTGCTTTTTCTACAGACTTGTCAGCACGTAATAGTGCTGGCTCCAAAGTACTTAATTCCTTTTTAAGAGCCAAAATTGCATTATTATGTTCATTCCAATTTTGTAATTTTTCATGCGCATCAAGTTCAGCTTCAATGTCTAGATGTTCTAATTCGTCAATTCCTGACTGTAATTTTTGTACATCATTATTACGTTTAGCAATCCAGGCACGTTGATTGTTTTGCAAACTAACAATAGTAGTTTCGATCTTGCTATTAGCAGTTTGTATTGCTTCAATCTTTAGTGTTTCTTGTGTAATAGCATCTTTTGTTTGACGTACTTGTTCTTTTAAGATATCTGCTTTTTCAGATAGTATAGTAATACCAAGTAGTTGTTCAATGATAGCACGTTGATCGTTAGTACGCATTGCAAGAAACGGTTCAGAATATGTATTCAATGCAACAATGTGCTTAAACATATCATGCGACATGCCTAGTAAATCATTTAAGTATTCTTGTGTCTTGCGACTATCTCCTTGCGATTCGTCTTCGATCTGTTCTTCGTTATTAATAAAGAACTTAAAGAAAGTAGGCGAGCGTCCTCTCTCAATACGATACTGACTACCGTCTTTTTCAAAGTCGAGACTAACAACCATACCTTTACTATTAGTTTTATTAATAAGGTTGTTGCGTTTAATGTTTGTTAATGCAGTTCCGTAAAGAGCATATGACAGTGCGTTAATAATAGTAGTTTTTCCTGTACCATTACGACTCCCTGCATCGTCTCCGCCTTGATCGAGATTTTCTCCTAGTACTAGTGTTAACTTTTCTTTACTGAAGTCTACGGCTTGAGTTTGATTACCCACGCTCATAAAGTTCTTAACTGTTAAATCCTTGATTTTAATCATATTATAGCTCGTTATAAATGTCTAACAACATTTTTTTGTTAAAGTTTTCGCTGTCGATTGCTGTAATTTCCTTAGATACAATTTGATCAACACTTTCAAATGTACTAATATCTAGCTCTGTACTAATTTCTTCAATTTGTTTTTGCGGAATTAGTGTAATTTCTCGACATCCGTGTTGTGAAATATATGTTTCTTTGATAAATTGTGCTTCTTCGTAACTGATAGGTAAATCTATTGTTGCACGAAGATACATTTTAGGCTTAATGATGTCTGCTTCAGGATCAAGTAGTTGCGAAAGTTTAACTGTGCGATACTTAGGACAGTTCCACCAGTTAATGTATTCAGGCTCTTTATTATTTTCGCGATCAAGTATCATCATACCACGTTCATCATCCCATGCATCTGCATAGTTGTGCGGAAATGCATTGCCGATATAATGTACTTTACCTTGCACTTGACGTTTGTGAAAGTGCCCACTGAATACATAGTCTTGATTTACAAAGTGTTGCGGACGTAAGTCGCCGTGATCGGGCATTTGCACCATTGCATTCATGTAAAAACTAGGAAGTTCAAAGTGTCCAAACATATATTTGGCTTTAATTTTTTCAATCTTCTTCCATTCTTCCCCCACTAACCAAGGAACAAGACAAACGTCCTCTTCTTCGTACATTTCATCTACAAATGTAATGCCTTCTATATGTTTTCCAAAAATAGTAGACGAAACATCACGCTTGTCTTTGTAGTACAAGTCGTGATTGCCTACAAACATATAAAATTTGTCAAATGCTTTGCCTAATTTTTCTAAACTACGAATAGTAGCATCCATAGTTGTTAGGTTAAGACTGTTGCGATTGTGGTGCCAGTCGCCACAAAAAATTCCTGTCTCGCATCCATTTGCTTGCGCTTGTTCGATGTACCAATCAACGAATTCTTCACAATCGTCGTTATGTACACGACTATTGCCCTTTAAACCAAAATGGATGTCTGTAAACACCGCAGCTTTCTTAAACAAAATATAATCCTCTATTATTTTATACTATAATACAATCTATTGCTATAATAGTCAACTGTTTTTTGAATCTTTTTCTCGTCTTATTGCAGCTTCCCATTCGCCCGCATGTTGTCTAGTATAGCTAGGAGATAAATCGTTCATTTCTAATATGTCATCACGTATATTTTGATTCCGTTTTTCAATATTAATGATACGGACAAAAGAGTTAGTAACAGCAGCAGTGTAATAGGCAAAAGGATTATTGGATTTTGACTCATCAAATTGTAGTCCAATCTGTGCGAGTTGGAGAATTGCTTGTCCCCTCATTTCGTCATTATAGGTATAACCACGGACATTACCGCGAGTGGCATATCGTTCGCATAATTTCATCCACATCTTAGCAAGTTCGTTTGTCGCTTTGCCTGCTTTGAGATCAAAATGTCCATTCTCCATCCCGCCTTGCCAGTGCGATTTGCCTACACAAACTAATTCATCGTTGTCGTTAAATTTATAATGCTGAAACGGAGGAAAATTAAGTTTTGTCTTAGTATCTGCTACAGTCTTTGGGTTCTTTTTACGCCCTGGCTCTTCTGGAATATGATCATATGTCATAACACGAAAAATTAATTCTTCTTTTGTAATTTTTGTATATGGTATTTCGCAGTCTGCTTGTTTTATCTTCTCTCCCGCAAGTTTACGTCTTTCAAATTCTGCTTGAGAAAGACGTTTTGCTTTATTTCGTTTTGCTTCTGCAATAGTTCTAATGTTTATTTTATCAAGGTCTGTTAAAATAATATCATATTGGTTATACGTTGGATCTACAAAACTACAAAACGTGCTTTTTGATTTGTGTATTTCTTTTAAAATGTCTTTGTTGTTTAAGTAATTTACTTTTCTCATTATGGCTCCATGGTTATTTGTACTATTATAATATACGCACATAAAAAAGTCAACTAAATAATGTTATAGGAGAATATAAAATGGCAAACAATCCTCAACAAGGAAGAAGCAACACAGTTGGTTCAGATTCTAGTTCTTGGGGAACTAGGCTAGTTGAACGTGCAAAACAAAACTTATTAGAAGATGTTGCAGATACTAACATTGGAAAAGCCTTAAGAGCAGTTAATATACTTCCTGGAGCGAATCCATCTGATAAGAATATTACAGCAGCGTCTTGGGACACTGGAAGCGAAACTGATTGGCGTGTTAGATTATCAATGCCTCCTTTAAGCTATTTTACAGACAGTACACTTTTAAAACCCCTTATAGAAACAAACAATTCTATGGTTTTTCCTTATACTCCTAACATTTTTATAACTCACAGTGCAAGGTATTCGCAAATATCACCGGTACATAGTAATTATCCGTTTCATTTGTATGAAGGCTCTCAAGTGGATCAGTTTACAATTACAGGACAATTTACAGTTGAAAATTCGAGAGAAGCAGAATATTGGATAGCGGCAGTACATTACTTAAAATCAATAACAAAAATGGCATATGGTCAAAGCTCTAATGCAGGAAGTCCTCCTCCGGTTGTAAAACTAAATGGATATGGAGATTATGTTTTTAATAATGTTCCAGTAATTGTACAATCTTTTAACGTTACACTACCGCCAGAGGTTGATTATATACAAACTCCTATAGGGTTTAATGGTTCTTGGGCACCGACAAATTCGGAAATATCCATAGCACTTGTGCCTCAATACAGCAGAGACAAGGTTAATAGATTTAGTCTTGATACATTTGTATCAGGTGGATATATTTTAGATGATCAGGCAGGATACCTATAATGGCAAGATATGATAATACAAGTCCTTGGAACAAGACAAAGATAAAGAATGGTCAGTATCTTGATGTATTATCAATTCGTCCTGTACCTGCAGAAAACGACGATATTCTATACGAAATAGAACCTCAATACAATCAGAGACCAGATTTACTTGCATATGACCTTTACGGTACACACAAACTATGGTGGGTTTTTGCACAGAGGAATATGAATGTACTAAAAGATCCTGTATACGATTTTGTTCCTGGAACAAAAATTTATCTTCCTAAAGGTCGTAATATCAGTTCTAAGTTAGGAACTTAATATATGGCTTTGAATATTCAAAATTTACAAGCAAGAGCAAGACAAGTTGGCCAAAGCGTTAATGACTTTAGCGACGATTTAGAAAACGCTTTAAACGAAACTATAACACAATCTTCAAACATTATTACTAACGGTATTAATAGTGCAGTAGAAGGTGCAGTAAGTGATATTAAAGGTGCTGTAGAAGGTCTTTTTTCTCCTCTTACAAATTTATTCGGCGGAAGAGGCAGCAGCAGCTCGAACAGCAGTAGTAGTACTTCATTAGCTGAAGTTGCGCAATCGATGGGTATACAGTACACCGGCGGCCCACTAGAAAATCCTTTAAGCAAGTATAACACTTATAATTGCATTTTTACACTAGGAGCATTATCAACTAACGAAGTTAATCATCCTGATGATACCTATAGAAAAAATGGACCTAGTATTGTTATTTTAAAAAGCGGCGGAACTGGAAGTAATAAAGTACAAACAGCTTATGAACTTGAAAAAGGAATAAAGGCAGAATACTTTATCGATAATGTTGAAGTAGAAACAATTATTGCTCCTAATCCAAAAACAAAACAAACTAATGCTACTCGATTAACGTTTGAAGTTAATGAGCCTTATTCAATGGGATTATTTTTACAATCGTTGATGGCAGCAGCCCTTGAAGCAGGATATAAAAGTTATCTTGAAGCACCGTATCTTTTATACTTAGAATTTATAGGGTGGGACGACGACGGTTTTCCAATAAACATTCCTGCTACTAGAAGAATGTTCCCTTTAAAATTTACAAATATTACATTTAATGTTACAGAGCAAGGAAGTGTATATTCTATTGAAGCAATACCGTGGCATGAACAGGCATTTGCTAATGAAGTACAATCAGCAAAAACCGATGTAGACATTAAAGGTGGAACTATTGTTGAAATGTTGCAAACTGGAGCAGAAAGTTTAGCAACTGTTTTAAACAATAGAGAATTAGAACTTAAAAATGCAGGACAAAAATCAACAGCTGACCAATACATTATATTATTTCCTAATTCTAGAAGCTCTGCAACTGAAAGGCTTGCTGGTTCGACAGAAAATGCAGATGGTGCAACTACACAAACATCCGGATCTTCAGATGGTGGCGGCTCGAGAGAAATATCATCTAATAGACGACAACAGTTATATGAACAAATATCCGGTATACAAAACGGTCAAGTCCCAGCAGACTTTGATGCAGAAATGAGCAAAGTGCTAGGTATTGTTGTACGAAGAAGTAAATTAGGCGAAAGTATTAGAGACTTTGCAGAAAAGTCTGAAAATGTCAATAGTATTGGCAGAAGTCAGATTGCTAGAAGTTATCTCGAATCTGGAGAGCAAGCATTTGGTAGGCCTGCATTTTCGCAAGATACAAACAACCCTGGAACATTTTCTAGAGGTAATATTACAATTAGTGATAATAATAGAAGAGTTAAATTTAAATCAGGAGCAAGAGTTCAAGATATGATTGAAGAAATTATTCTTCTTTCTGAGCATGGTAGACAGTTTGCAACACAAACGCCTAATGAAACTGGAATGAAAACTTGGTTTAAAATAGAAGCAGATGTATATAATGTTCCAGATAATGCTAATGTAGATGCAACTGGATATGTTCCAAAAATCTATGTATATAGAGTCATACCTTATGAAGTAAATGTGTCTAGAATTAGCTCACCTACACAAGTTACACCTGGTATTTCTGCACTTAAACGACAAGCAATGAAAGAATATAATTATATCTACACAGGTAAAAACGACGATATTCTAAATTTTGATATACAACTCGATACTGCTTTCTTTAGTGCCATACAAAGTGATTTTGGACAACTAACAGCAAATTCTAAAACAGCAGGAAGTGATTCGTTATCAGCGGCATTAGCAGAACCAGTGTTTACACAAAACGAAGGAAACTCTGAAAATATATCATCCTCCGGTACTTCACAATCTAGACAATCAAATGGACCAAATTCTGGACAATTGGGCGGCGGTGGATTTAATTCGCCTCAAACACAAATTGCTAGAGCGTTTAACGATGCTATTGTTAATAGCGATGTTGACTTAGTTACTGCTACAATGGAAATTTGGGGAGATCCTTATTACATTGCAGACAGCGGCATGGGAAATTATAATGCATCCGAGGTAGCCGGCTCGTCTAATATTACAGCAGACGGCACAGTGGACTATCAGTATGGCGAAGTAGATGTGCTAGTAAATTTTAGAACTCCGTTAGATATCAATAATACTACAGGAATGATGGAATTTCCAGGATTAGGAACTCAGCCTGTAGGCGCATTTAGTGGATTATATCAAGTATTATTTGTAAGAAATAAATTTTCGTCAAATACATTTACACAAGAACTTGATATGATTAGAAGAAGAAATCAAGAAACAGATACTACATCAGACGCACCGAGTCAAGGTACAGAAAACGTAGTCGAAGGCGGCGGCGCCGCAGCTATTTCACAAACGCCTACTACTCCTGCTGGAACATTTGCAGGAGAAGATCCTCTAAACGATGCATTAACTGATAGCCAAGGCGGCACCGGCGGCCAAGCAAGTCAAGGTTCAAGTGCTCCGCCTCAAGATGATTTAAATAATGCACTAAACGAAGGACCAACACAGCCGCCAGTTTATGACGATGCAATTTTGCGACAGCAAAGAATTAACGAGTCAAATAGAATAGCGGCAGTTAAAAATGCAAGAGCTAACGGAGCTAACGTAGGATTCTAATATGTCAACAGATAGAAACAACTCTAACCAGTCCGAAAGAAGTATAGCCGAGTCAGTCTCTAACGAGTTTAAACCGGGTCCGTATGTTGCGATTGTAAGAAATCACTTAGATAGCAAATATATGGGTTCTTTAGAAGTTGAATTATTAACATCATCGGGTTCGGGTAATTCAACTAATACTCCTGGACAATTATATAGTGTAAGTTATCTATCTCCTTTTTACGGTACAACGCCGTACGAAGGAACTACTGAAAACGAAGGACATCAGTTTAGTCAGCGTTCATATGGTATGTGGATGGTACCACCAGATATAGGTACTAAAGTTCTTGTTATTTTTGCAGAAGGCGGCCGTGGATTTTGGATAGGTTGTGTAATGGAAGACTATATGAATTTTATGCTTCCAGGAAATGGCACAACAACATATAATAGTGAAGACGATACTAAAAAATTACCAGTTACAGAATATAATAAAAGAACTGAAACTGCTGAAGGTAGAAATGCAACAAAATTTATTAAACCAGTTGATCAAGATGCACTTGAAGTTTTAAAAACTCAAGGACTTGATAGCGACAATACTAGAGGATTAACAACAAGCTCTGCTAGAAGAGAACTTCCGTCTACAGTGTTTGGTATTAGTAGTCCAGGTCCTCAAGATCGAAGAGAAGGTTCACCTCGTGTTAGATACGGCGAACAGTTTGCTAGTGGCATTGTTGCACATAATAGACTTGGCGGAAGTAGTTTAGTTTTTGATGACGGCGATCCTAGTATATTAAGAACAAAACCTGCAGGCGGCCCAGATGGCGCAGCACCGGTATATGTAAATGCTGAAGGAGGCGAAGAAGGAGGCGATCCAACTCTTCCTCATAACGAATTAGTAAGATTAAAAACTAGAACAGGTCATCAAATTTTAATGCACAACACTGAGGATTTAATCTACATTGCAAATGCAAAAGGAACAACTTGGATTGAATTAACTAGCAACGGCAAAGTAGACATTTATGCAGCAAGTGATGTAAGCATCCATTCTGAAGCAAATATGAATTTTAAAGCTGACGGCAATATGTATTTTGAAGCTGGTGCAGATATTCACATGAAAGCTGGCGCCAACATTTATCAATCAAGTGGCGCCAACATAGAATTACTAGCTGGTGCAGATGGTAAAATTACAACATCTGCAAATTTAGATTTAGTGTCGGGCGGAGATACACGATCGACTGCTGCAAACACTCATTGGACGGCAGGATCTCATACTACAAAGGGAACTATTGAACAAAATGGCCCAGAGCCAACAGCGCCAACAGAAGCAATAGAAGCAATAGAAGCACAACGTGTTCCAGAACATGAACCGTGGGACGGCCATGAAAATTTACATATTGATGATGGAGAAGAAGAAAATCATCCCGATACATTTAGACAAAGCACAACTAGGTCATCCGAAGAATCATCAGCAGTGCAGCCACCAGAAGCTGAAACTCCAACTCCTGGTGATGAAACAGCCACTGACGAAGCAACTACTACAGGTGTATTAAGAACACCGTTGCAAGAATCTTTAACATCAGCAGCGTCGTCGTTAACATCTGCAATGCAAGAAGGTATTAGGGCTATCAGTGAAGGAATAACAATACCGAATGTTTCGCAGTTAACGAGCTCAGTTGATTTTGGAGCTATACGTTTTCCAGCCGCACAAGAATTAGTTAGAGAAATTGATAATGTTGTTAGTTCAAGTGAACTTAGACAAAATATTGAAAATGCAGTAGGGCAAATAGAACCAGCACTTCAAAATGCATCAAGTAGACTTCTAAACTTCCGTACAAGATTAGCTAGGGTAAATACATAATGAGTACATTAGAAAAAAACATTTATAAACAAGTCAACGTTTCGGCAGGTAATAAAACCGAATCTGTACCTGAAAGTAGGGCTTATAGAGGAATATCAACAGTAAACCCAGACGCTACAAACTGGGTACTATATGATATTGCAATTATTAAACAAGATATTATAAATCATTTCCACATACGTCAAGGAGAAAAGTTAAGTAATCCTGAATTTGGAACAATTATTTGGGACATTCTTTTTGAACCGTTGACACCCAGACTACAAGATGCGATTATCAAAAACGTATCGGCTATCATTAACTATGATCCAAGGGTTAATGTAGATAATATTACAGTAGATAGTTATGAAAGCGGTATACAAGTTGAATGTACTTTGACATATTTGCCGTATAATATTTCAGAATCAATGCGTATGAAATTTGATGAAGAAGCTGGATTTTTGTCGTAAGAATTAACTACGCACTTTTCTATATCAAATAAATACACTATAACGAGGAAAGCAAAAAATGTCATCAACAGATAGACAAAATAGATTATTACTAGCAGAAGATTGGAAACGTGTATATCAGTCTTTTCGAAATGCTGATTTTAAGTCTTATGATTTTGATAATCTAAGACGTACAATGATTTCTTACTTACGTGAGAATTATCCAGAAGACTTTAACGATTACTTAGAGAGTTCAGAATACCTGGCACTGATTGATCTTATTTCGTTCCTTGGGCAAAATATTGCTTTCCGTATTGATCTTAATGCAAGAGAAAACTACTTAGAATTAGCAGAGCGCCGTGAAAGTGTACTACGTTTAGCAAGATTGCTTTCCTACAATCCTAAACGTAATCAAGCAGCAAACGGCTTGTTAAAAATTAGTGCCGTTTCGACAACACAAGAAATTATAGATTCTAATAATATTAATTTAAAAAATCAAACTATTGTCTGGAATGATCCAAGTAATCCTGATTGGTACGAGCAGTATATTAGGGTAATGAATGCTGCGTTGCCTGTTAACGGAACATTCGGAAGACCTAATAAAAGAGAAATTATAGGCGGCATTCCTACCGAACAATATAGATACAATAGTACAAATAATGATATTCCTGCTTATAGCTTTACTAAAACTATAGACGGAAAAACTTCGTTATTTGAAATTGTTTCTACAAATATTACAGAAAGCCAAATAGAAGAAGAAGCACCGTTTCCTGGAAACAATTTTGCGTTTTTGTACAGAGAGGATGGCCGCGGCGTAGCGAGTTCTAATACAGGATTTTTTTGCCACTTTAGACAAGGTTCGCTAGACCAAGGAACATTCAATATCAGTAATCCGTCTACTAATCAAGTAGTTGCTATCGATGCTACAAATGTTAACCAAAGTGATGTTTGGTTATATAAACTTGATAGCTTAGGAAATGAGCAAGAGCTATGGTCTAAAGTAGATGCAGTTGAAGGCAATAATGTTATCTATAATAGTTTGAATAGAGGTATTAGAAATATTTATAGCGTGTTAACACGTATTGAAGATAGAATCAGTCTAATTTTTAGTGATGGCGTGTTTGGTAATCTTCCTCAAGGTAATTTCCGTGCGTATTATAGATCTAGTAAAAATCAAAGATTAGTAATTACTCCAGACGACATGAAAGGAATTAGTATACGTATTCCTTATGTGTCAAAAAGTGGAAAAGCAGAAACTATTACATTGACATTTGAGTTAAAATACACAGTTGACAATGCAACTGTAAGTGAAAGTAGTGCAAACATTAAAGCGAATGCACCTGCAACTTACTACACTCAGAACAGAATGATTACCGCAGAAGACTATCAAATAGGTCCTCTAACAGTAAGTCAAGAAGTTGTTAAGGCAAAATCAGTTAATAGAACTTCAAGCGGCATTTCACGATACTTTGATCTTATTGACGCAACAGGAAAATATTCTACAACAAATTTATTTGGTGTTGACGGAGCAGTTTATAAAGACTATCTAAATTTAAAAACTAGTTTTACGTTTGAAAATTTAACAGACATTGAAGGTTCTATTGTTAATAATATCGAGCCTATTTTGTCAAGCATTAAAATTAGAAATTATTATTATGATAAGTTCCCACAGTTATTAGTAGAAGACTTAGGTTCATCGTGGATACAATCTAGTACAGGTACTAATATTTCAACTGGATATTTTGAAAATCCAAACGGAGTTAGTGTTAAGGTAGGATCATTTACTGGCTCGAACATGAAGTTTGTTAAACTTAATTCTTTACTACGATTCGAAGCTCCTGCAGGATTTCATTTTTTAAATGGCAAATTAGAAGCAGGGTCTCCTGATTTTAGAGGTGGAACGCTGTACAAGTGGGTAAAAGTAATTAACGTATCTGGGAATGGAGTAGAACTATTATCAGACAATTCCGGACCAATTACATTTAATGATGTTATCCCTCAAGGTGCATTGTTAGTAGAAATACGTACAGCATTGCCGACAGCACTTACAGCCGATGTAAAAGCACAAGTTGTAGATCAAATATTTTCTTACAAAACATTTGGTTTAAGATATGATCAAAATCGAGGACAATGGCGTGTTATTTCAGAAAACAATTTAAATACTTCTAGTGCGTTTTCAACAGGTAAAACAGGCGATAGTACTAATCAGCAATTAGATTCAAGCTGGTTATTACTTTTTAATACTGACGGTGAAAAATACACAATAACATATCGAGCAATGAGATATATTTTTGAAAGCGACAATGAAATTAGATTTTACTATGATTCTAGTGATAAGATTTATAATAATAAAACTGGTAAAATTGTTAAAGATAAAATTAATGTTTTAAATATTAATACACAGCCTGACTCATCTAATGCGTTCAATAATAATTTTCTTTGGGAAATTGTAGAAGAATATAGAGACGTTGAAGGATATGTAGATTCTAAAAAAATACAAGTAAGTTTCTTTGACGAAGACGATGACGGTGTTGTTGATAATCCAGAAATTTTTAAAGAGCTTGTTGCAGAAACTGTAAATCCATTAGACAAGTTAGTCTTCTTACAAAAAATTACTACAGTAGACGGCATTAATGATTTTGTTTATGTGTCAAAAGATTCTATAAATGTACAAACATTTAATAGTAAGGCAAGTGTCGGAGCACTAAGTCAATACGATAATGGACAACTATTTTACTATTTGCAAGAAGATATTTTTGAAGTATTAGATTCGTCTACAGGCACACTGTCTATTAATACAGACTACAAAGCAAAGATTGGCAGAGATGCACTAAAATTCCAATATGTACATGCTGCTGATCAAGACAGCAGAATTGATCCAAGTGCAAGTAATATAATCGATACTTACTTGTTAACAAGAGGATACGACACTCAATATAGACTATGGCTTGAAGGATCTAGAAGTACAAAGCCGCTACCTCCAAGTAGTGATGATTTATACATTAGCTATGCTTCGGAATTAGGAAAAGTTAAATCACTTAGCGACGAAATCATTTATCATCCAGTTAAGTACAAAGTACTTTTTGGAGACAAGGCAGAATCAGATTTGCAAGCAAGATTTAAATTAGTTAAGAACACAGACTTAGTTATCAATGATAACGAACTAAAGTCAAATGTTGTTAGTGCAATTAATAGATTTTTTGCATTAGAAAATTGGGATTTTGGGGATACATTTTATTTCTCTGAACTTGCAAGTTTTGTAATGAATAATTTGTCGCCGGACCTAGTAACATTTGTTATAGTACCGGTTCAAGATGATCAAAGTTTTGGATCATTATACGAAATTAAATCAGAATCTGATGAAATTTTTATTAGCGGAGCAACTGTTAGTGATATTGATATTATAGACGGTATTACTGCTAGTAGACTAAAAGCATCAGGAAATGTTGTTACTTCTGTAGAAAACAGCTCTACAGGTATTACTAGTAGCACATATAATACATCAAATGGTGGAGGCCTAACTTACTAATGGCATACGACGACGATCAGAATGAATTTCCATTACCAGGCGGCGATAAGAAACCGCGTCGAAGAAGTGCAGAGCACCTTCCTAGATATTTTAGAACTAATGTTAACAAAAAGTTCTTAGCTAGTACTATTGACCAATTAATACAGCCTGGAACTGCCGAAAAACTTAACGGTTATTACGGCAGAAAACAAGCTAAAGGGTTTAAAGTAGGCGACTTTTATATTGGCGATGTAAGTAAAGACAGAGAAGAGTATCAATTAGAGCCAGCTGCGGTAATTAAAGACACACTTGATAATGTAAATTTTTACGGCGATTACACTGATTACATTAATCAAATAAAAAGTTTAGGCGGAGATGTTAGTGATCACAATCTGCTCAACAGACAAGAGTTTTATTCTTGGCAACCTCATATTGATTGGGATAAATTTGTTAATTTCCGCGAATATTACTGGCTACCGAACGGTCCCCAAGAAATTCCTGTTGCAGGACAAAGTATTGATGTAGAAAGTGTATATACTGTTAAAGTAGTCGATAACGGAGACAACTACGGTTATGTGTTTACACCAGACGGGCAAACACAAAATCCAGAATTAACTTTATATAGGGGTATAACTTATAAATTTGAAATTAATGCTCCTGGAAATCCTTTATCATTTAGGACTTCTAAGCAAAGTGCAAGTAAGTGGGTTGGAAAAAGTACATATTATCTAGGCGAAACTGTATTATTTAATGGTACGGTTTATATTTCAAACCGAGAACATCTTTCAGGTACTACTTTTGATGAAACTTTTTGGGACTTAGATACAACGTTTAATCTTGTAAGTCAAGTTTCGCAACAAAGTATCGAAGATGGAACTATTGAAGTTACTTTAGATTTCGAAACTCCTGATATTGTTTATTATATGTCTGACAACGACATATTTGCTAGCGGAATTATTCGAGTTAAAGATATCGAAGAAGCAAGTTTTATTAATGTTGAAGAAGAAATTTTAGGTAAAAAAACTTATACAACTAGTTCTAATGTAAACTTGTCAAACGGTACAAAGATCTTTTTCCAAGGAAATGTTACTCCTGAAAAGTATGCAAAAGGATCTTGGTATGTTGAAGGAGTTGGATCTGAGATTAAATTAATTTCGGAAGATGAATTAAACGTTCCCAGTTCCTTTACACAAGACTTGCAAGTTGAATTTGATAACGAAGGATTTGATAGACTACCGTATGACGAAGCAATTGGATACCCTATTAACAAAGATTATATTACTATTAATAGAGCAAGTAAAGACGGCAATCTTTGGTCTAAGTACAACAGATGGTTTCACAAAAGTGTAATTGAAACAGCAGAAAAAATTAACGGTCAAGATCCTGAGTTAGATCAACTACAAAGAGCAACACGCCCTATTATAGAATTTTCACCTAATCTTAAATTATTTAATTTTGGCACTCGTGTAAAACAGAATATTGACCTTATTGACGATTTTACAAAAGATGTATTTTCAACAGTTGAAGGTTCTCAAGGTTATAATGTTGACGGCGTAGACTTAACTAACGGCATGCGAGTATTGTTTACTGCTGACACCGATGTACAAGTTAACGGAAAAATTTACGAAGTTAAATTTATTACATTTAATAACACTAGACAAATAACTCTCCAGGAAACTTCGGATACGACTCCGGTGGAAAATGAAACGATACTTTGTAAGCAAGGTAATGCATATAGAGGAAAGATGCTATGGTTCAACGGAACTTCTTGGAAACTAGCACAAGATAAAACAACCATTAATCAGTCTCCGCTATTTGATATTTTTGATAAAGACGGAGTAAGTTTTTCAAATCAAGATGTTTACGGTTCTAGTACTTTTACTGGTACAAAGTTATTTTCTTATAAACAAGGTACAGGGTCAAATGATACTATATTAGGATTTCCTATCTCGTATAGAAGTATTGAAAATATAGGAGATATTACATTTAATTTTGATTTATTGACAGACACGTTTACATATTTTGCTGCAAATACAAATGTAATAGAAATAAACGTAAATTCAGGATATTTAAGAAAGTATTCAGGAGTGTCTACTTTTGAAAACGTTAACGGCTGGACCAAAGCAGAATGGCTGAGTAATCAGTCTGTTATACGTCAATACGAAGTTGATAATACTAGAACATTTTACACTATTGATGTGTATGATCAAAGCGGTCTTATTGACGACTTATGGATCAGAGTCTTACTTAATAATGAATTACTATTTGAAGGTGTTGATTATTCGATAAGTGTTGACGAACAAAACAATAGCATTATTAATTTTATAAGACCATTAAACATAGGTGATATAATTTTAATTAAAACAAGATCGTCTGCTAAGAAAAATGATAACGGAATATACGAAATTCCGATGAACTTAGAAAGAAACCCATTAAACAAAAATGTTTCTGAATTAACTTTAGGCGAAGTAAATGATCATGTTAGTACTATAATTGAAGAAGTTGAAACATTTTCAGGATTATACCCAGGAATAAGCAATTTAAGAGATTTAGGAAATATTTCTTCTTACGGTAAAAGAATTGTAAGACATTCGTCTCCTACTAATATTGCATTGTATCATTTATTAAGTAAAGAGTCAAATATAATTTCGTCTTTAAAATATGCTAGAAGAGAATACGGTAAGTTTAAAAGATTATTTTTACAAACATCATATAATTTAGGGTTCGACGGACCGGTAAAAGATCATGTTGATTTAATCATGTCAACAATGAATAGAGATAAAACAAATTCAATGCCGTTCTACTTTTCAGATATGGTACCCACTGGTGCTGCTAAAAAGTCAACAGTTGAAGTAGAAGATGCAGATAATAATTTCTTTGCACTATCTGAAGCATTTGATTTAACTGCTCCGTCGGATAAATCAGTGCAAGTGTACTTAAACGGTGTACAGCTTATACATAACAAAGATTATACGTTTAACAATCAAGGATTTGTAATTATTACAGTATCTAAAAACATTGGCGATGTAATTGAGATATACGAATACGAAACAACCAACGGCAGCTTTGTTCCGGAGACACCGACTAAACTAGGATTATACCCTAAGTATGAACCTGTTAAATTTGTCGACGACACCTATTTAGAACCACAAGAAGTAATTCAGGGACACGATGGTAGTATTGTATTAGCATATGGTGATTACAGAGATGATTTAATTATTGAATTAGAAAAGCGTATCTATAATAATATTAAAGTAGAATACAACCAGGATATATTTAATATTCATGATTATTTGCCGTCAGAACATAGAAATACTGGTTTGTCAAATACCCAAATTGACGAAGCAATGCTTTCTGACTTTGTACAATGGCTACAACTTGTAGATACAGATTATACAACTAATGTTGATTTTCTTAGAGAAAATACCTTTACATTTAATCATCAAGGCATGACAGATCCTAGCGAGAATAATGTAAGCGGCTGGTGGCGTGGAGTTTATAAACATGCTTACGACACTGACCGTCCACATACTCATCCATGGGAAATGCTAGGCTTTACTATTAAGCCAACATGGTGGGATGAACAGTACGGATCAGCACCTTATACAAGTAATAACTTGTTAATGTGGGAAGATATTCGAGACGGTATTATTAGACAACCTGGTACATCCTTTGTTGTAAATGAAAAATATGCAAGACCTGGATTATTAAGCCATTTGCCTGTTGACGAAGACGGAAACTTATTAAGCCCTGTATTAGGAAGTTATATTAGGTCATATAATACTACAGAACTTAAATTCAATTTTATATACGGTGATCATTCTCCAGTTGAATCTGCTTGGAGACGAAGTTCAGAATATCCGTTTGCATTGCTAACTTCGTTGGTTCTTAATCAGCCATCACGTGTTTTTGCAACTGCATTTGATAGAGTAAGACAAACACGAAATGTTTTAGGTCATATAGTTTATAATAGTACAAACGATCATTTAATTTTAGATAATTTACTATTCCCTAATTCTTACGATGATGGTAGTAGAACTTACACATCGGGGTTAGTTAATTATATTAGTAATTATATGGCTTCGACAGTTACGTCTAACTACAACTTATATAAAGAAAATTTAAAAAATATCGGAAATCAAATCGGTTTTAAAGTTGGCGGTTATACAAATAAAGATAAATTTAAATTAATTCTTGATTCAAGAACACCTTTAAACCAAGGCAATGTTTTTGTTCCAGAAGAGAACTATAAAATATTTTTAAACAAAAGTTCTCCTTTAGAAAACATTTACTATAGTGGTGTTATAGTTGAAAAACAAAGCTACGGTTTTGTTATTAAAGGATACAATCAACAACAACCATATTTTTATTATAATAAGCCAATAGTTTTAACAAATGATTCGTTAATTAATGTTGGCGGCATCTCGCAAAGTTTTGTAACGTGGACCGAAGACAGAACTTATTCTCAAGGATCTATTGTAGAATATGAAAATGCTTATTATAGAGCATTAGAACTACATACTAGTGGACAAACATTTGATTCGGTTAAGTTTGCAAAATTGCCTAAACTTCCTGAAATCGGCGGCCGCGAAGCACACTTCCGTAAGAAATTTAAAACTGAAATTAGTAAAATGTCTTATGGTACTGTTTTAGAAACAGTTCAGGAAGTTGTAGATTTCTTACTAGGATATTCTAATTATTTAGAAAGTGTTGGATTTGTATTTGACTTTTACGATAATAACAATGAATTTATTTCCGATTGGAAAACTAGCGCCAAAGAATTTATGTTTTGGACTATACAAAACTGGAGCGAAGGAGCAGTAATTACTCTTAGCCCTGGTGCTAATCAAATTAAGTTTATTTCTCAATACGCCGTTGTTGACGATATCTACGATACATTTTACGGATACAGTTTATTAAAAGCCGACGGTAAAAAGTTATTACCAGAAAACGTGTCATTAACACGAGAAAATCCAAACGAATTTATCATTAAGCCAAAGGCAACTGAAGATGGTATTTTTGCAGTTAGACTCGCTCTAGTACAAAAAGAACATGCAGTTATTATTGATAATAAAACAGTATTTGGTGATATTATTTACGACCAAGAGCCAGGATATAGACAAGATCGCATTAAAGTTCTGGGCTACAGGACTTCTGATTGGGACGGTAGTTTAAATATTCCAGGATTTATATTTGATAATGCACAAGTTAATGAATGGCAGTCATGGCAAGATTATGCAATAGGCGATCTTGTTAAGTATAAAGAGTTTTTCTACACTGCAAGAAACAAAATTAGCGGCAAAGAAGTATTTGACGCCAACGAATGGGTACGTTTAGACGAAGAGCCCGAAATGGGCTTAATTCCAAACTTCGAATATAAAACAAACCAGTTTGCAGACTTTTATGATTTAGATACTGATAACTTTGATCTTGAGCAGCAAAGGTTTGCACAGCATTTGATCGGCTATCAGAATAGAGATTACCTTGCTAATATTATTAACGACGATGTTAGTCAGTATAAATTTTACCAAGGCATGATTCAAGACAAAGGTACAAAAAATGCACTAATAAAATTGTTTGATGTATTAAGCAGCGCAAATAAAGATAGTTTAGAATTTTATGAAGAATGGGCTATTAAAGTTGGACAATATGGTGCTAACGAAGGATTTGAGGAAGTTGAATATATTCTAGACGAGTTTAATATGCGTTTAGAGCCACAAAGTTTTGAACTAGTAAACAACGTTACTGGCGAGGAAACAGATTTAATTTATCGAATCAAGCCCTACGAAGCATATTTAAGTCCTCGTGATTATAATCATGCACCGTTTCCGTCAAAGTATATAAGTGATACATTTACAAAAAATAGTGGATTTGTTAATCCAGATGATGTAGACTTTATAGTTACTACATATGATTCTATTTTAAACATTGATTTTAAACAATGTGATTACGGAAGTACTATATGGGTAGGAAACGAAAAATTAACTTGGAATGTTTATACACATCTAAGAACAGACCTTAATGTTGTAGAAGCAAGATCCTCTGGAGAAAACGTAGAACTTGTTCTTAATAATACTGACATTAATATAGACAAAGGAAGCATTGTCGGCGTATTTAATATTCCTAATTTAGAAGGCTTCTTTAAAGTTGAAAAGATATCTAATAACATTATTGAATTAGCAAATGCTATATTAACTGAAGATGCAGAAAATATTAATGGTAAAATTAGTATCCTAGTTAGTACAAGAGTTGATACTTTCGCCGAAGGTAGTGAACTAATACAAGATTATAAAGAAGGCATTAACCGACTTTGGGTAGACAATGACGAAAACGGAGAATGGAAAGTTTTTCAGAGAGATCCTGCATTTGCATTACAACAGACAATTACTAACCTTGATCCAGGAAATGATCATAGTTATGGCACTGCATTATCTGCTAACGGAAAGAACACAGTATTAGCAGTTGGCTCTCCAGATAACGGAGACGGAAAAGTATTCATTTACACACGAGCAGGCAATGCTAGTTCTTATCAATTAGTACAAGTTATTGAACCAGAAGAAAGTCTTGCAGATGACCTACAAAGATTTGGCGGAGCAGTTGCATTATCTGATGATGGAAGATACTTAGCAGTTGGCTCTCCTGATGCTTCTAATGTTAAATCTACATTTACAGGTAATTTTGTTGATAGTCAAGACTATGCAGCTAACTCAATTGTTGGATATCAAAACTCACTATGGAAAGCATTACTTGATATTGACGGCGCAGAAACAAATATTCAATTCGGAAGTTTTAGCTCTATACCTCAAATAATGGTCAATCTTGATCTTATTGATCAAGATGACGAACGTATTCCTGTATTACTTGCAGGAGATTATCCATTTACACAACTTAATACAGATCACTTCTTAATTAAAGCACCGAGAGATATGTATGAAGGATCTGGAATAGGAGACACTTTAAAATTAAAATGGAATACATTAACTTATGCACAACAGACTAATGCAACGTTAACTGCGAAAGAACCGTTCGATGGTGATATTTCTTACTTGTCGTCTGCATTAATAACAGGCAGTCATACTATTGTTGAAAAAATTGATAGTATACTTTATGTACAAGAATCAAATACAGTTCCACTTGTAGGACAGACAGTAGAAACAATTGGCGGTTTCGGAGAAGTGGCGTACACATTTAACGATGGTGCAGCACTAACAATATACATTAAAAATCAAAACGGAAGTTTTGGCGTAATAGGATCTGCTCAAACAACAATTGGCGAATATGTAGGTGAATATATTACTGTTGCTCCTGCAGAACAAGCAGTTGGCGCAGATGACGAATGGAGAGGATATTGGAGAATCAATACTTCAACTTCTTACTTTGTAGGAGATACTAATTCCGATGATGGTAGAGGATTAGTTTATTATGACGTTGTTCCAAATGGTGCAGCAGACCCTGATAGAAAATATTATAATATTTTAGATTTTGACACTTCAATTACATCAAGTTATGACACAAGAAATAGTCAGTTAAGTGTTATGACATACGACGGTCTTCCAGGACCTGGAGGAGAAATTGGAGAGTTTAAATCGTCGTTGGTTGTATTAAGAGCACCAAATGAATTAACGGATTCGTTGACACCGGCATCGATTGTACAAGGTGATCCAGATAATCCAAAAATTGATTTATTTTATAATCCGATGCCGGCGTTTTTGTCAGGCACATTTAAAGATCCGAGCAACATCGGAATAGATATTCGCGATATTAATAAACAACACACTGTTTATGATATCTGGGATGGATATATTGATTTTAAAATTACTAAAAACTTAGGTGGAGTAGCAATTGAACCAAAAGTAGGAATAATTGTTCAAGACGTAACAAATTTCGGTACTGCTGAAGTTGTATTTTATCAAAAGTTTGACACTGACAGTGGAAGAATATACGTAAAAGGTGTCAGTGGTGATTGGGCCGCCGGTGATATCTTTCTTGAAAACAGAGAAATACAATTTTTAGCAGACGGATCAGGCGACTTATTGTACGATCCAGCTGCTGGATTCCGTGTATTTGGACAAATACAGGCACGAAGTCTGCCATTACCGTCTGAAGGCATTGGCAGAATGATTGTGCTTGATACTGGTGTTTTGATAGATTCTCAGAAACCTGCTGATGCAATTGATACTACTAATGAAGAGTATTATAATATCTTCGATGGAGAGTACTGGTTCTGGCAAGAAGGTATTGTCGACGGCATACCAAGACCGGCCAATGCTCCTGCAGAAGGAAATAATGACTGGTTGCAAGTTTATAATGTTCCTGCATCGATAGGCGGAACGGCAAGCGAACTAGTAAACGAAGGTATGTACCATATTTACGAAAGACGGGGTGTTGGACAGTTTGTTAAACTTAATTCTTTTGTTATTCCTGAACGAGATAATAATACATTCTTAGGATCAGACTTTAAATT
>Ga0209037_1000017_pt1 | contig 64759 bp, 51 predicted proteins | sample SaaInl25SG_5_DNA_FD_188225 | JGI IMG/M metagenome (GOLD analysis project Ga0209037, IMG submission 188225) | Marine microbial communities from expanding oxygen minimum zones in the Saanich Inlet - ESP_125SG_5_DNA (SPAdes) (version 2) | ecosystem: Environmental > Aquatic > Marine > Intertidal...
ATAAGGGCCGAATTCAACTCCAACTCAACTCATATCAGTGGGGACACTCTTATAGCCGGAAGCACCACAGGACTTTGGAAAATAAACATGTCAAAACTTGATAAGTTGCCCTTTTATACTAGAAATAAAAACCAAGACGGAAGTAAGTTAAAGACTATCATTATCTGTTCAATATTTTACATAGCTCTTGGCCTCTTTTACCTTTTGTTTTATAGAAAGAATAAAAAAATCGCCAAAGCTCTCCCTCCAGAAGTCTCCAATATAAAACTTATAACGGAATACATAGACAAGAATATACGAACGGTAACTATTAACTCCTTGATGACGACATTCAACCTTTCTCAGAATGGGTTGTACGAAATATGTCAACCATTAACCCCCGGAGAACTAATCCGTAATAAGAGAATTGAGCTGATTAAAGAAAACCTTTCCAGCAAAAGCGTCAAGGAACTATCCGAAATCTCGGGATTCTCAAAAGCCTATCTACAAAGAAAAGTTCTACCGCAACTTAGAAAATAGACTATCGCCCACTCTTCGGATTCGGCAACGCATCAAACATCATCTGATACTTTGACGGTGCCTTTTTGCGAGGTTTGCGGTCTTTCTTTTCCTGCGGTTTTTGATTCTGAGAATTGGGCTGTTCTGTACCCTCATTCTTCTCCCGTCTAGGTGATTTTTTCTCTTGCGGCTTGGCCTCAGATTTACGGCCTTGTGGTTTCTTCGCGCCGCGGGGTTTTTTACCTCCAAGGGATTCGCGCCACTCCGGACCTGGGCCTAAAGTTTTAGGAGGTTGTTCTTTGTCCAATTCCCTTTCGATCAATCGCTCAATTTTTGAGAATTTGAACATATCATCCGGACTCACCAAAGTCACGGCCATCCCTTCCGTTTTCGCACGTGCTGTACGTCCAATACGGTGCACATAGTCCTCCGCATCGCCTGGTACATCATAATTGACCACCAAATCAATGCCCTTGATATCAATACCGCGCGACATCACATCTGTCGCCACCATGATTCGTGTTTTTCCACTGCGGAAGTCGCTCAAGGCCTCCTCGCGCTGCTCCTGCTCGTAATCCGATGAAATCCCCTGACAAGCATATCCTTTTTGTTGAAGGGTCCGGGCCAATTTCTCCACCTTCTTCTTGGTCGAGCAGAAAATAATGATGGACTGAAAATCATCCTTGTCGCCCAGAATATGACGCACCAACGCCACCTTCTGCTCTTCGTGCGCCAAAAATACTTTTTGGGTCACCCCCTCGGCCGGCTTGGAAATGGCCACCGAAATCTCCTCCGGCTCGTTCAAAATCTCCTTCGCTAAACTGCGAATCTTCGGCGCCATGGTTGCCGAGAACATCAAGCTTTGACGCTCCTTGGGCAAAGAGTTGATAATCTTGATAATGTCGTCATAGAAACCGATGTCGAGCATGCGGTCCGCCTCGTCAAGAATGAGGTGTTGTACCGTGTCAAACTTCACGTAGCCACGTGCCATGTGCGCCATTAATCGGCCCGGGGTAGCCACGATGATATCTGCTCCGCCCTTCAACGCATCAGCTTCGGCCTCCCAGCTCACGCCGTCGCCACCACCGTACACAGGGTAACACGATGAATTCGTGAAGTACGCAATGCCCTGGATTTGCTGGTCGATTTGAATGGCCAACTCGCGCGTAGGACACAAAATCAATACTTGGACCCCGTCGCTAGGAGCATCGGCAATTTGGTTAAGTGTTGGCAGTACGAAAGCAGCTGTTTTTCCCGTCCCTGTTTGGGCACAACCGATAAGGTCTTTGCCGGCTAAAATGGTCGGAATAGCTTTAATTTGAATCTCGGTCGCCTCTTCAAAGTTCATGTAGAACAGGGCGTCGAGTATGGTATCGTTGAGGTTAAAATCAGTGAATTTCATTCATTCAGTTTAGGTTGATTTTCGCCACCAAATCGACATTGTCGCTGATGACTAGGGCGGCGGGCCCTGTTCCCACAGACCATTGTGTGCGGTCGATGGAGAAGGTCGCTTCGAGGGATTTGGCATCCATTTGGACGACGCGAACTTCTATGGGATGCGTTTCTCCGCGCAAGGTAAGGTCTCCACGCATGTCATAGGTCGTTTTGGGGCCAATTTTGCCCACAAAATCAATTTTATCCGCTGTAAAACAAATCGTTGGATACTTTTCAGCTTCCAAGAATTCCTCCTTGTTCACTACATTACGGTCCCGGGCGGCGACGCCGGTGGCGAAAGAATTGGCCGCCACACAACCCTCAAAAGCCACGAGCATATCCCCTTCAAATGTGGCCTCGGCCGGTAATCCATCACTTTGGAACCCTCCCTCGACCTTGCTCAAACCAAACTCTCTAACGGTAAAGTCAATCTCAATTTCCGCAGGAATGGTTCGTGTTTGCGCCACCAAAGCGTTGGCGGCAAGTATCATCACTAGGAAGTATTTCATAGGCATAGATTAAAGGAACGGATCAAATCCATGCTCCTTTAACAACGAAAGACGGGGTCCGTGTTCAATAAAGGTGGAAGGAAGTTTATGAAGGACTAATTTTGGTCTAGGCACCATATCCTCCACTAAAGCTGCTATACCACCCCCAAAACCACCCAATCCGGTGGATTCTTCGAAAACATGGATTTCGTCAAAATTGGCCAAAATAGGGCCAAAATCATCGAAAAATGGCCAAACTTGGGCCAAATGTAGGTGATTTCCTTCTTTTTTTATCAAATCTGAAATCGCCCCGGTACTGACCCACAGCACCTTTGAATTTGCTTTGGACAACCACTCATAAGGCGTAAATTTCGCCCGATGCTCACCTTCCGTTCTCGCTTTTGGGTAACGAATGAAAAGAGGTCCTGAAGTCGGGTTCTGCGCCACCTCCTGGAGCATGCCTCTGAGGGCCTCCCCATTCCTTGGGTTCCACACCATGACGCCAGGTAAATCCATCAAAAATCCCTGATCAAAGACCCCGTGATGCGTGGGCCCATCGGCTCCAACTACACCCGCACGGTCTACCAAGAACACCACCGGCAGCCCCTGGAGGACGACATCGTGGACGATTTGGTCATAGGCTCGCTGCAAGAACGTGCTATATATATGTACCCAAGGGCGACCGCCTGCCGCAGCCATAGCCGCAGCAGTTGTGACGGTATGGGCTTCGTTGATACCCGTATCGAGGAATTGGTCCCCGAAATCTTCGCGCAATGGTCCAAAACCACTGCCGGCAAACATCGCGGGGCTCAGTACTTGAATGTCTTTATTTCTGTTGAGAATGTCGCGCATGGCCTCGGCAGCCCACCACTGAAAGGTAGTGCCCGGCTTGTACGACTTAGGGGCGCTCAAATCCGGGCGCTTCGTACGAATGTGCAAGATCTTTGGTCCATCCTGAGCGAGCTGGTCTCTAATGGCTTCAACCAATGCAACCACATCATTACCCGCTTCCACATACGTGTACGACCAACCCAAACTGCGTACATACTCCCCATAGGTTCCCTTGGCGTGCAAGGCCCCCATCGTCGGATCTATACTCCCGTCGTTGTCGTTCAAAATCACCAACGCATCGTGCCCCAATGACCCCAAGTGATTCAAGGCCTCAAAGCTCTGTCCACCAGTCATCGAACCGTCTCCAATCACCGCAACACGGTGGCGCTCACGTCCAGCCGCACGATCCGCCAAACACACCCCCGTGAGCGCCGAAACACTCGTCGAGGCATGGCCAGCACCGAAGAAATCATAGGGACTCTCCTCGCGCTTTAAAAAGCCTGAAATCCCACCAGGTGTGCGCATGTTGGCCAATTCCTCCATTCGTCCTGTCAAAGCTTTGTGGATATAGGCTTGGTGACCCACATCCCAAATGAGAACATCCTCCGGGGTGTTCAGCACATAGTGCAAGGCAACGGTGAGTTCTGCCACTGCCGCGGAGCTTTCCAGGTGAGTGATCTTATCGCGAACGCGCGCGCAGACTTGGTCCACCAAATCATTGGTAAACGCAGGAAGTTTCTGTGGTTCTAAAGCGCGTAAGTCTGTGATCATCTCGACAAAAATAGTCCAATTTTCAGGGCAAAATGCGGCCCCACAAAAAACCCCCGCGGCTGCGCCGCGGGGGTCTGTAAATGTTCAAATTTTTTCGCCCATTTTAGGCTTTAATCCCTAACATCAAACGCTGCATGCGCTCGAAGAGGTAGTACATCACTGGCACGATCACCAAGGTGAGGAAGGTCGCGAAGGTCAAACCGAAGATGACCGTCCACGACATTGGGCCCCAGAAGACCACATTGTCCCCACCGAAGAAGATTTGCGGATCGTTCTCAGTGAACAGGGTAAAGAAGTTGATGTTCATCCCTGTAGCCAGTGGAATAAGACCAAGTACGGTCGTAATCGCGGTCAAAAGTACTGGACGCAAACGCGTCTTACCCGATTGTACGATGGTGTCGATCAGCTCAGGCACTGGGAGTTTGGCTTTTTCTTCAAGGCATAGTTCATCGCGCTTACGCGCAGACAATTGGCGAATGAAATCAATCAATACAATCGCATTATTCACCACAATTCCCGCCAGAGAAATGATCCCAATCATGGTCATCATGATCACGAACTCCATGCGGAAGATTACCAATCCGAGGAAAACTCCGATGAGGGAGAACACTACGGTCACCAGGATGATGAATGGGGTTGAGGCAGAGTTGAATTGGCTCACCAAAATCAAGAAAATCAAGAATACGGCCATCAATAGAGCGCTCGACAGAAAGCTTAGCTGCTCCGCTTGGTCTTCCTGCTCTCCGGTGAAGCTCAAGGTCACCCCGCGAGGGATGCTGTAGTCCTTCAATGAGGCTTTGATCGCTTCGACGGTTTCAGTTGGGTTACTGCCTTCCACTACGTTCGACTGGATGGAAATCACGCGCTTGAGGTCCTTACGCTTGACGCTCGAAAAGGTCGAGGTTTTCTTGGCTTTAGCTACCGCAGAAATAGGCACCTGCTTGATTTTACCGGTTGCGGCATCACGGAAGGTGATCTTTTGGTTCATCAGGTCTTCCATGTTGTAGCGATAGTCATCGATCATGCGAATATTGATGGGGTAATCGTCCTCACCGTCTTTGAAACGAGATACTTCTTTACCGAAGAGGGCTGTACGGATGGCATCCCCGATCTGTGCCGAGCTCAAACCGAGGGCACGGGCCTTGATACGGTCTACTTCGATCGGCATTTCTGGCTTTCCGGTTTCCACGTCGAGCTTGAGCTCTTCTATGCCTGAGATGCTTTGGTTGTTGATGAAAGCGCGTACGCCATCGGCCACGTCTACGAGCTGGGCGTAATCGTCCCCGCTGATTTCAATGTTAACCGGCGGGCCTGAAGGCGGGCCGTTGGAATCCTTACCCACGGAGATGGTTACCCCTGGGAAGTCTTGAATGGTCGAACGAATTTCATTGAGCACATCTGAAGAGTTCACGCGAACACCCTCCGGAGAGACGCGGTCGGAGAACTTGTGGAAGGCCACAGTAATTTTCGCTTTGTTTGGCGTTTGTGCCATCGAAGGACCCGCATTTGGGTCGCTCGTTCCTTCCCCTACTTGGGCAATGACGCTCTCCACCATGTAGTTCTGGAGATTGCCTTCCTCGTCGGTGTAATCGTACTCGCGCACGATGTCCATCACACGTTTTTCCAAATCCAACGTCACTGTATTGGTCTCTTCGATGTCCGTACCAATAGGCATTTGGACATAGACGATGGCTTGGTTCGGCATGTTTTCCGGGAAGAACAGTGTCTTCGGCGGCGCAATACCTAGCAATGCGAAGCTAAAGATGAGCAACCCTCCCGTTCCTACGAAGAACCAGATAGGACGCTTACCACTCAATGCATAGGTCAAGGATTTGGTGTATAGGTTTTCCAATTTTGGTAGGAGGGTACCCTGGAACCAATCGGTCGCCGGCAAAACACCATACGCGTAGATCAGCGCAAAGCCTCCACTATAGATAAAGATGTTACCTAGACCCAAGGATCCCGCGCCGTAGCCGATGATGGCCCCAACCACGATAAGGATCAAACTATTGCGGGTCAATTTCTTCTTGTTGACCACCTCTTTTTCGACCTTCATCAAGACTGAAGTCAAACCTGGGTTGATGACCAAGGCCACGAATAGCGACGAGCTCAATACCGTGATCAAGGTGATGGGCAAGTACTTCATGAACTCCCCGAAAATTCCTGGCCAGAACGCCAACGGCACGAAGGCAGCTAGCGTGGTAGCAGTAGACGCGATAATAGGCAAGGCCACCTCACCGGCACCCAATCGTGCTGCGGTTAGTTTGTCGTAGCCTTCGTCCATGAATCGGTAAATATTCTCCACGACTACGATCCCGTTGTCCACGAGCATCCCCAAAGCCAATACCAAGGAGAACAGTACCATCGTGTTCAGGGTGATGCCCATCGCGCTCAAGATGAAGAAGCTCATCAACATCGATAGTGGAATGGCGATCCCCACGAAGAGGGCGTTGCGCAATCCCAAGAAGAACATCAAGACCAGTACTACGAGCAGCATCCCGAAGATGATGGAGTTTTCTAGATCCGCCACCTGAGTTTTGGTCTGCTCTGAAGTATCGTTGGTTACTGTTACACTCAAGTTGTCTGGGAAGTATTCTTCCTTCGCCTTATCAAGGATTTCAGTGATCTTTCCGCTAAGGATGATCTGGTTTTCTCCCGAGCGCTTGAACACGTCGAGCATCACTACTGCATCGCCGTATTCACGAGCATAGGATTCGCGCTCCACCTCATCAAAGGCAACCTCAGCGACGTCTCTTAGGCGCACGAGCTGCATTTTTTCGCTCTTGATGATGATGTTCTCCAACTCTTCGATGGTGCGGATCTCTCCCACCACGCGAACATTGCGACGGTAGCCATCTACGAGGAGGTTGCCCCCTGAGATGGTCATGTTTTCGTTTTGAATGGCACCAGCGATGTCGCGAAAACCGAGCTTCATGCTTTCCAATTTCTTGTTGTCAATCATGATGCGTACTTCCTTGTCGTCGATCCCGCGGATGTCCACCTTCGAAATCTCGTTGAGGTTTTCAATCTCCTCCTCGAGGTATTCGGCATAATCTTTTAACTGGTCCAATGGGAACTCCCCAGAAAGGTTGATGTTCGCCATTGGCATCAACTCTGAAATGTTGAGTGCAAAGACGTTTGGATCCGCTGGCAAGTCCGTAGGGAAATCCGGTTTACCCATCGCGGCGTCCACCTTGTCCTTCACCTTGCGCAATGCGTCATCCGGCGTTACATCAAAGTCGAACTTCACTTGGATGGTCGAATAGCCCTCCACCGAAGTCGAGTTGATTTCGTCCACCCCGGTAATCCCGTTGATCTCTTTTTCTAGAGGACGAGAAATGAGTTTTTCAATATCCGCTGGGGAGTTTCCAGGGTAGGGCGTACCTACATAAATTTCAGGCGTAACAATCTCAGGAAAGGCCTCTGAAGGCATGCTGAGGTACGACATCAAACCCGCGATGAATACGATGGCGGTCAGGACATAAACCGTCATGACGTTGTTCACCGAGAAGGTCGATGGCCCGAAGCTTTTAAAGAGTTTTTTGTTTTCTTCCATGTTGCTCTGGGTCTAATTATTTTACGTGTACACGTTGTCCTGTACGAACGCTGCGTGAACCTTTGTCCACCAACTGCGCACCCGCTTCAATACCTGATTTGATCTCGGTACGGCCTTCGTAAGTCAATCCAGCTTCCACAAAAACTTTGGAGACTTCACTATACGCACCCATCTTGTTTAGGGCAAAAACAAAGTCGTTTCCTTCCACATCCTGTTGTACCAAACTTGATGGCACACTCAAGGCCGTCTCATTTTTATAATCCTGAAGGGCGACATGTACCATTTGGTTGGGCTTTACGTCATCCGCTTCTGGCAAACTCACGTTAATGGAAAAAGTACGGTTGCCTTCTTGAATGAATTGGCCCACTTGCAATACCTCCGAGGCCACTTCATAATCCATGCTTGTAAAAGCAACGTTCGCAGGTGTTCCTACTTTTACTCGATTCGAATACGACTCTGGTACATCCGCCTTAATGTATACACTAGAAGTATTTACCAGGCGTATAGTCGGCATCTGAGGGGCTGCAAGCTCTCCTTCTTTTGTGAACACTTCATCAATGGTGCCAGCAAATGGGGCACGAACTTCACTCATGGATTTCTGCTCCTTCAACGTTTGAAGCTTTTGTACAAGACCATCATAATTATTTTTCGCCTGGAGGTATTGAATCTCTGAACCTATTTGCTCGTCAATCCAAAGTCTTTGTTGTTTCGTAAACACCGTTTTTGCCAGGGATAATGCAGTCTCTAATTCTTTGATTGAGCTTTCCATCAAATCAGTATCAAGGGACACTAACAGCTGTCCTTGACTTACTTTTTGACCTTCTTTAACGTGAATGCGTTCCACCTTTCCACTATTTAAAGGATACAGATTAATGCTCTTATCCGCTTCTACCATTCCAAACACTTCAAAGTAGTGAGAGAACATCGCTGGATTTACTTCGTATGCGGTGACGACGTCATAGGTCGCTGAGGTATCTAAGGCCGCGATGGCAGCATCATACTGGTCTATCTGCTCGTTCAAAGCATCCACAACATTCTTGGTGCTGTCGCGCTTCCAAGTCAGCGTTTGTAAATCACCTTCTACCGCGGGCTGCGAACAGGCCGCTAAAAAGGCTAGAGGGGCGATGAGGAGTACTTTTTTCATTTTGAAGGTTGTTGTTGAGTCATTAAGTATTCTAATTCTGCTTGTTGGTCCAAGACCGTTTGTGCGGCCAAGAACATCGATTGTAGCGCTTGCTGGTACTGCGTTTCACTTTGCGTCAGTGCCGTTGAGGAGCCTACACCCTCTTCATATTCTCTTCTGCGTTGATTGCGAATGGTTTGGGCCAATTCTGCACTCTCCTTCTGCGCCAAATAGTCCGCAATGGCGCGGTAATATTCGTTCACTGTCGAAGCGTGCTGCATAATCAAGGCTTGCTCCATCTGGGCCAATCCGATCTCCGCTTGGTGTTGCTGGATCATAGCTTCCTGTACCTGTGCACGACCGTTTCCTGAAGTGAACAAAGGCACACTGATGCTACCGGCGACCAAACTGCTTGGAATATCCACGGCCGCATCTCCGAAGATGTTGGCCTCGCCGCTCATGTATTGAATGTTGTTCTGATAGCTTACCCCTAGGGTCGGCAAATAGCCCAATTTCTTATTGAGTAGTTGCAACTTCGCACCCTCCACTTGGTTCGCCATGCTGCGGTAATCCACCGTCTTAGTAGGGTCGAAACTCACCCCTGCCAAATGCGATGCCGCAGATGCGTTTACTACCAAAGTTTCCAGGTCATCGGCCAATTGGATTGGTGTTTCCACCGGAAAGCCCATCTGTAGCTTCAACAACATCTTTGCCACGTTCGCTTGGCCTTCGCTGTAGCGTACGGCATTCTTGATATTGTTGTAATTCAAAATCATCTGATCCGCATCTGCCTTGCTTACCATGCCAGCTGCGTTCATCTTTTGCATCTCTTCCGCGAGGTTGGCCAAATAGCCCTCGTTCGCTTTTAAGATCTTGACACTTTCCGCACTCAGCAATGCCAAATGATAGGCCTTCGCCACATCTCGGTACATCTCAGAACGGGTTTTTTCCGCGCCAATCGCCGCACCATCCTTTAACACTTTGGCCGCCATCAATCCCACAACGTAGGAACCGTCGAAGATTAGTTGGTTCAAGACTAATCCGCCTTGGGCTTGATAATCCGTCCCGAACACGAGCTCGTCCAGGGTACCATCGCCGTTGAAATCAGTCACTAAAGCACCGAGTTCAACATTATATACGTACTGACCTGAAGCCGAAGCTTGGGGCAATCCATAGGCTAAATTCTGTCTATAAATCTGTTTCGCACGCTCGATCTCAAGTTCTGCGATTTCCATCCCGTAGGCATTGTCCAGCGCATATTGCTGAGCCTCCTGCAGGTTGAATTTTTGTTGCGCGATTCCCACGGTCGTGAGCAGCAACGAAAGGGTTAGGAGTGAATGTTTCATCTAGATATTTGAATGTATTCTTTGGTTGAGGTATTCTAATCCTTGCAACGATGCTATACCACGGATGTGGTAGCGCAATGATGCTTTTCTTAATTCGTCCAAGTTTGGCGTATCCTTACCCACCACCGATTCGTGTACGGCCAAGATGTGTCCGTAATATAGAATGATGATGAAGTCAATGTTGATGTCTTCGCGGTACAACCCCTCGCGGAGGCCTTGTTCCAAATTCTTACGGGTAATGGCACTCACGATGGTCTGACGCTGCTCGTTCACTTTTTGTGCCACCTCAGGATAATAGAGATCAAGTTGTGCTAGAAGTCTATCCTCTGCACCGCGTAGGTTTTTCTCCGCGAATTGTTCCAACGCAAAGAGTTGGTCGATGGCATTGCCGCTGACCTGAGAGAGGTTTTCCTGAAGCTCCTGGGCCATATATCCAGCAGCAAGCTCGAAAGTTTGATGCAGCAGGTCTAATTTGTTATCAACGTGTTTGTACAAAGTTTTCTTCGAGATGCCGCAATGCTGACTGATTTGGTCCATGGTCACGGACTTCACTCCGAACTCTTTGAACAGTTCGAGGCTGGCAAAAAATATTTTTACTTTTTCAGGATCCATAGGGGTTGGGGGACTGCATGGAAACACTATAACCAAAAAACGTTTCTTTTGTTTCCGCCTTTGCGCAACTTTTATGCCAAAACCTGGTTTTCACACTTTTTTTTGATTGTGAAAAGGCGTATTTTCATAGTATAATGCCATCTTTGTGGCAAAGACATCTATACATGAGCATTAAACAACTCCTACACCAGCCGGCCATTGGCGAAAAAGTAACGGTAAAAGGATGGGTTCGTTCCTTCCGTAGCAACAGATTTATTGCCCTCAACGACGGCTCTTGCTTGGCCACGTTGCAGTGTGTCGTAGATTTTGAAAATGCGGATGAAAATGAGCTTAAGCGTATTACGACCGGCTCTTGTTTAGCCATAACAGGTTCTTTATTAGAAAGCCAAGGACGCGGTCAGAGCGTAGAGATTATCGTTGATCATTTTCAGGTGTTAGGGGATGCTCCCGTGGAAGATTATCCGTTGCAGCCGAAAAAACACAGCTTGGAGTTTTTGCGTGATATTGCTCACCTACGTCCTCGTACCAACACTTTCGGCGCTGTATTCCGATTGCGTCACGCATTAAGCTTCGCCGTGCACAACTACTTCAATAAGGAAGGCTTTTTTAACTGGCACAGCCCCATCATCACCGGTTCTGATGCCGAAGGTGCAGGTGAGATGTTCCGTGTAAGCACCCTGCCTGCTTCGGGCGGTGATGTCGCAGAAGATTTCTTTGGCAAAGAAACCCACCTCACCGTGAGTGGCCAGCTAGAAGGAGAACTAGGCGCTATGGGCCTTGGAAAGATATATACCTTCGGACCTACGTTCCGCGCAGAAAACTCGAACACCACCCGTCACCTTGCCGAGTTCTGGATGATCGAGCCGGAGATGGCCTTTTACGACCTTGAAATGAACATGGATTTAGCGGAAGACTTTCTCAAATACTGTATTCAATACTTGCTCGACAACTGTCGCGAAGACCTAGAGTTCTTGGACGGTAGATTCCAAGACGAACAAAAAGACAAGCCACAAAGCGAGCGTGCAGAGCAAGGTTTGATCGAGAAACTAGAGTTCGTAGTGAGCAATGATTTCGTCCAATTAAGCTATACGGATGCCATCGAAATCTTGAAGCGCAGCAAGCCAAATCAGAAGAAGAAATTCAAATACCTCATCAACGAATGGGGGGCTGACCTCCAAAGCGAGCACGAGCGCTACCTCGTTGAAAAGCACTTTAAAGCACCCGTGGTATTGTTTGATTACCCAGCCTCCATCAAGGCCTTCTACATGCGTTTGAACGACGACGGTAAAACCGTACGCGCCATGGACATTTTGTTCCCAGGTATCGGCGAAATCGTCGGTGGATCTCAGCGCGAAGAGCGTCATGATGTGTTGAAGGAAAAAGTCGCTGCCGTAGGAATTCCTGAGGAAGAATTATGGTGGTACCTCGAAACTCGCAAGTTCGGAACCTGTATACACAGTGGTTTTGGACTCGGTTTTGAACGATTGGTCCAATTCTGTACTGGAATGGGCAACATCCGTGACGTTATCCCATTCCCACGTACCCCGGGTAGCGCAAACTTCTAAACACGCCCTCCTAACCTATGCTAAAGCAGACCCTTGCACAGAAACTTCAACAGAAGCTGAGTCCCCAACAGATTCAGCTCATGAAGCTCGTGCAGCTGCCTACGCAAAGTTTGGAGGCCCGCATCAAACAAGAAATCGAAGAAAACCCCGCCCTACTCGAAGGCCGGGACAAATCCGAGGACACCTTTGATAGCGACGTTACCACAGATACAGACGAACGCGAAGTCAGAGATAGTCTTGAAGAGGTGAACTGGGACGATTACCTCGGCGACGAGGACACCCCGGATTACCGTACTAAGAGCAACAACTACAGCTCTGACGACGAACTCTACGAGGCCCCCGTTGTGGTCAACGAGAGTTTTCACGAAAGCCTCGTATCCCAGCTCAATCTTCGCGACCTCAAAGATGAGGACCTCGCATTGGCCATTTATTTGGTAGGAGCCATTGACGAAGATGGTATCCTGCGCCGTTCCCTTGAGGATATCGTGGACGACCTTGCCTTCTCGCAAGGCGTGTTCACCGAAGTCGACCACCTCGAAAAGATGTTGGGCATAATTCAAGAGCTCGATCCTCCAGGAGTAGGAGGACGTGATTTACGCGAATGTTTGATTCTCCAACTCGAACGTAAAAACGGTTCTGCGAAAGTAGAATTGGCCCTGACCATTCTCGATAGTTACTTCGATGCCTTCGTCAAGCGCCACTACCAAAAACTCATGGACAGGTTGGGAGTGGATGAGGATATGCTGAAAGGGGCCATTGAGGAAATTGGCCGATTAAATCCTAAACCCGGCGGATCCTCTAACCTAAGCCGACCGACCGAGAACATCATTCCGGACTACAACTTGCAGATCGTCGAAGGCGAGCTAGAGCTTTCACTCAACGGCAAAAACGCCCCAGAGCTCAGTCTTAGCCGCCAATACCGCGATATGCTCGAGCATTACAAAGCGAGCAAGCAAAAAAACAAAGCCGAGAAAGAAGCCGCGCTCTTTGTCAAACAAAAAATAGATAGTGCCAAGTGGTTCATTGAGGCCATTGTACAACGTCAGCAAACCCTCATGTTGACCATGCAGTCCATCTTGGAATACCAAAAAGAATACTTCCTCACCGGGGACGAAACCAAACTTCGTCCGATGATATTGAAGGATATCGCCGAGGAAATTGAGATGGATATTTCGACTGTTTCGCGTGTAGCTTCGAACAAATACATTCAAACCCCATACGGTACATTTTTGATCAAGGAATTTTTCTCAGAATCCATGACTAATGCCGACGGTGAGGAAGTTAGTACGCGTGAGATCAAGAAGATTCTTGAGGATACGGTGGCAGAAGAAAACAAACGCAAACCGCTGACAGACGATGCGTTAGCGGCTATTCTCAAGGAGAAAGGCTACCCCATCGCACGCCGTACAGTGGCAAAATACAGAGAGCAATTGGACATACCAGTCGCCAGAATGCGTAAACAGCTCTAATGGAACGCCTTAAGTACTACATCGCTCAATTCCTCAGTTATACCCTGCACCCCGGAATCATGCCTACGTTAGGTGCTGTATTAGTTTTAGGCTTCCTGCCAGAAACTTTTGAATGGAATTTTGTGATCCGAGTGCTCTTGACCGTTTTTCTAGGCACCTACGTTGGACCTTTTCTCGGTATTATAATCTTAAAGATCACAGGGGTCATATCAAGTGTACACCTTAAAGAGAGGGAAGAAAGGGTATATCCTTACATCATTGGAGCTGCCTCTATGATTGCGACCGGAAATCAATTAGAGCGTTCGGGCGTTCCGATTGAGATCACTTGGTCCGTATACCTCAGCGCCCTTGTGGTGATCATCAGTACCATATTATTGCCCTTTTTCAAAAGTAGCGCCCATGCAGCTGGGGTATTTGCCTTATTTGCCTTATACATTTGTTTGCATCAACGCTATGGCGGTGGAGAAATCCAGCATTTATTCATTGGTGCAATGGTTCTTGGCGCCCTTTCTTGGGCCCGATTAGAACTTAAAAGGCACACTCTGAAAGAGCTATTAAGCGGTGCATTACTGGGCTTTGTCCCTATGTTTCTGCTCCTCTCTAAGTGAATCAAATCGTTTACTCATTCTACTTGCTCAAGACACAATAATTGGGGATATTTACGATTCCTATAGTGGACTATTACAAGATCAAGGAAATGAAAAATCTTTTCAAAACCATTTTTGCCGCTGTTGCCATTCTCGCTTTTACCGGCACAGCGAAGGCTTCTCACAATGCAGGAGGTGATATTCAGTACGAATACATAAGCTCAACAGGGGGCACGCACAAGTACAAACTCATCATGCGTTTGTACCGTGATGTCACCGGTATTACCCTACCCACTAGCGCCACTGTATATGCATGTTCAGCCAACTATTCAACCGTAAGTGCTACACTTACTGAAATTACTCCTGGGACCAGCGGTCAAGGGGTAGTTGCTCCAACGCTATTTGATTGTGTGAGTAGCACCAACGCGGGGGTAACCATCAACGTTGTAACCTACGAAGGGGAAATTACTCTTCCTGGTAACGCTCCAGACTGGACCTTTGCCTTCAGCACTTGTTGTCGTAACCCATCAGTGGATAATATTTTGAATCCTTCCAGTCAAGGGTTCTATATTGAAGCAAAATTGAACAACCAGATCGGTCAAAACACTTCTCCAGAGTTCGTTTCTGAGCCTGTACGTGCATTCTGTGTAGGTCGTACCTTCAACTGGAAGCAGAGTACTGTTGAACCAGATGGAGACTCTTTGTATTATCGTATTTCACACGTAAAAGCTGGTGCTGGAGGCTCATGTACTCCCACTAATATTACGTATGCAACAGGTTGGACGTATGATCAGCCTATTACTACTTCTCCTGCGCAATCTTTATACATGAACCCCACCACTGGTTTAATCACCTTCAAGCCTGCCTCAGTAGAGATTGATGTAATGGCGGTGACCGTGGATGAGTACCGTTATGATTCAACGCTTTATGTATGGCGTAAGATTGGTGAGGTAAACCGTGATATGCAGATTGCCATCGCCTCTGCTTGTACGCCTCAAGCTCAAGCGGGTGTTCAGTTGGACTACCAGGCACCTGGTATCTACCAAGATCCTGATAACGGCCTCCCAACTGTAGATTACAACTGTTTGGATTCTACTGTGACCTTGAAATTTAAAGTTAAGCTAGACTGTTCATCGATCTCTCCAGATGGCACAGACTTCCGTTTAACCAAACCAGATGGACAGCCGTTGGCCATTGAGTCCTTCACAGCAAACTGTGATGCAAATAATGAGGCTACGCAAATGACCATCAAACTTTACAAGCCTCTTTCCAAAAACGGTAAGTACTTCTTGTACTCTAAAGTGGGTAACGACGGTAACACCTTGTTGAACAAGTGTGGTTTCCCTATGAACGAGTTTGATACCATCCAGTTGAATGTAACAGGGTGTTTCAACGCCATTTACGAGATGGAAAATGTAACCATCGAGGACGATCAAAACCCAGTCATTGAATGGAGTGCCGATACTTCTTCTTACCCAGACTACCTCTTCCAAGAGTGGCAAATCTTCCGCAAGGATCCAGGAGCTACTAACTACGTTAAAGTAGGTACGGTCTTCGATCAGTACAAATACAACTTCAAAGATGGCCAGATCGGTTTCATCAAAGTAGATCAAGACAGCTACGACTATCGTGTTGACATGAAACTCAACGACGATATGCAGGGTGCTTCGAATGACATTCACAGCATTTTGCTGGAACGTGATAATGGACAGGTACCTATTGTAGATCCTGATACTATGGCAGTAAACCTACAATGGAACACCTACAACGGATGGGCCGTAGATAGCTATACGGTATTCTTACAAGAGAAGATTGGCGGTACTTGGATGGGCGAATGGATCCACGATCACGTGGCTTCGCCACAAAACCCAGTCTTGGCTCCGGATACGACGTACCAAATGTTCCTCGAATTGGCACCAGGTGAATACCGCGTTTGTATTCGCACGACCAATCCAATGGATACTCAGTACACTGCATACTCAAACTGTTTGCCTATTATCATCACAACACCTCCGTTCCCAGATACGGTTGTTGTACCGAACTTCATCACGCCAAACGGTGATGGTGTGAACGACGGCTTCATAATTCAGAACGTAGACGATTACGAAGATTTGAGTCAGTTGTCTATTTACAACCGTTGGGGCGATCGCGTATGGCAATCGGATTACCTCTACGACAACTCTAACCCATGGCGCGGAACCAACATGAATGGCGTTAAGCTCGCTGATGGCGTGTACTTCTACACGCTCGAGCTCTTGAACGCTTCCGACAACTATGAATATGTTGTCAATGGAACCGTCACCATCATGGATGCTCGATAGCATCTGAAACATGTCCCCACTCTCTTAACACGAGAACATATGGCCCGGCCCCGAAGGGAGCCGGGCCTTTTTTATCTTTGACTCATGGCAGCTAGCGAATACATCATCAACTTGCTCAAAACCCTCCCGAATAAACCGGGGGTATACCAGCATATGGACAAGGATGGAAAGATTCTCTACATCGGCAAAGCCAAGGATTTGCGCAAGCGTGTGAGTTCGTACTTCACGAAGAACGACCATAGTGCACGCATCGCCACTATGGTGCGAAAAGTCGCAGATATTCGTACCATCATCACGGATTCCGAAGGGGATGCGCTCTTGTTGGAAAACAACCTTATCAAAGAGCATCAGCCGCGCTACAACATCAATCTCAAGGACGACAAGAGCTATCCATATATTACGATCAGAAAGGAGCGCTTTCCTCGTATTTACGGCTTGAGAAACCTAACGCGTGACGGCAGTGAGTACTATGGACCTTATCCGTCGGTCAAGTCTATGAAGGCGGTACTGGAACTCATTCGTCAGATGTACCCGACACGGACCTGCAAGTACAACCTCAGTGCAGAAAATATTGAAGCAGGAAAGTTCAAAACCTGCCTGGAATACCATATTGGAAACTGCAAGGGACCTTGTGAGGATTTGCAAAGCGAAGAAGATTATATGGCGGACGTTGAGGCCGCACGTAAAATCATCAAAGGCCAGCTTGGTTCAGTAAAGCAACACCTCAAACAGCGCATGATGGCGCACGCTGAGGCCATGGAATTTGAGCAGGCACAGCGGTGTAAGGAGAAACTTGAAGCATTAGAAAAGTATGCCGCAAAAAGTACCGTCGTCAGTTTCACCCTAACCAACATTGACGTCTTCAGCGTGAGCATGGATGCCGAGTTCGGCTATGTGAATTACCTCCAAGTCATCGAGGGCGCTATTGTGCAGAGCTATACGGTGGAGATCAAAAAGAAATTGGACGAGGAGCCCGCTGCATTCCTGCACCTGGCCATTCCCGAGATCCGGGACCTCTTCGGCTCTACTGCACGTACCATATTCACCTCGCATCCTGTAGAACTTGAGATTGAAGGAAGCACTATTCACGTACCCCAAAAAGGCGAAAAGAAGAAGCTCATAGACCTCGGCATCAAGAACGCCCTGTACTACCGACAAGAAAAGCTCAAGAACATACAAATCGTCGATCCAGACCGTCATGTGAAGCGCATCATGACCCAGATGAAGACCGACTTGCGAATGCCTGTGGAACCGCGTCACCTCGAGTGTTTCGACAACTCCAACATTCAAGGAACCAACCCGGCAAGTGCCTGTGTAGTCTTTAAAAACGGCAAGCCCTCCAAAAGCGACTACCGCAAGTTCAACATCAAAACCGTCGAAGGACCGGACGATTTCGCTTCAATGGAAGAGGTTGTTCACCGCCGTTATAAGCGCCTATTAGAAGAAGCTGAAGAACTTCCGCAATTGATCATTATTGATGGGGGTAAGGGACAGCTTGGGGCCGCATTAAAGGCTTTGGAACGCCTTGGTTTGCGTGGTAAGGTTACCATCATAGGGATCGCCAAACGTTTGGAAGAACTTTACTTCCCTGGCGACCCGTATCCACTGCATTTGGACAAACGCTCAGAAACGCTTAAGATCATCCAACAAGCACGCGACGAGGCGCACCGCTTCAGTTTAAGTCATCACCGCAATCGACGCAGCAAGGGCACCTTTAAAAGTGAACTAGAGGGTGTAAAGGGAATTGGTCCTGAAACCATCAAGGAATTATTGCGCCAATTCAAGAGCGTCAAACGTATCAAGGCTGCCAGCTTCGAGCAACTCAAAGAAATTGTAGGTCACGCCAAGGCAAAGGCGCTTACGGATTACTTCTCTTCAGATAAGTAAGTTTCCCAGCTGTGGTGGAAAAACAACACCGCAGTTTCATCGCGGTCGTTAAAGTATTGAATCATGCGAGCCACGGTCGTAACAATCTCTTTGGCCTTCTCGATGCGCTCCTTCAAGATCACCTCAATGCTATCAATGTAGATGGCCACGCCTTCGCCAGAAACCGTTAGGTCTTCAGCATCGCGCTCTTCTTCCTCTTCTTCGCTATCAAGGATTTTCACGATGGGCCACTTCAAATCAGCTGCGGCCAATTCTTCGCGAACCTCATCCACATCAACCACAAACTGTACAGAAATACCTTCAAACATCTTCGAAAAATTTAACGCTACAAAGGTCAGATAAAATCGCTGATCTCCCCAAGGTCCTTCTTGGAAATGTCCGGCACTTGCGACTCATCGGCCGCATAGCCTACGGGCATCAATAAAAAGGCGCGTTCGTTGGCCGGTCGTCCTAAAATCTTACCTAAAAAGTCCATGGGTGAAGGGGTATGGGTTAAGGTCGACAGCCCTGCTGCGTGAATGGCCGCAATCAAGAATCCACATGCTATACCGACGCTTTCCTGCACATAATAGTTCTTCGCCTTCTGTCCATCTTCAGCTATATCATAGTTCTTCCGGAAGACCACAATCAACCAGGGTGCCGTTTCTAAAAAAGGCTTCTCCCAATCCGTACCGAAGGGTTTTAAATCATCCAGCCATTGCTCACTCGCCCGACCGCCATAGAAGGCTTTTTCCTCCTCCTCCGCGGCAGCGCGAATCCGACGCTTAATCTCAGGATCTTGGACCGCCACGAAATGCCACGGCTGCTTGTTGGCACCAGAGGGTGCAGAGGCAGCCAGAGCAATCAAACGCTCGATGGTTTGGCGCGGCACAGGGGTGTCACTAAAGTTCCGCAGCGATCGCCGTGTGGACAATGCACGCTCCACGTTTTCGAACAAGGTTTTGGCTTCCTCGTCGTTCGATGGCCAAGGTTCGTAAGGCTTAAAATTGGGATCCATTCCCCTAAAATAAGGGACTTTATTCGTCGCTTAAGACTTTTCCGTCTTCAATGCTGATGATGCGGCGGGCTTTTTTGATCACACGGTCGTCGTGCGTGGCAAAAACGAAGGTCATCCCTTCCTCTTTGTTGAGCTTTTCCATGATGTCCAAAAGGTTGGCCGTGCTTGTCGAATCCAAGTTTGCGGTAGGCTCATCTGCCAATACAAACTGCGGCTTAGAGGCGAGCGCTCTGGCCACGGCCACGCGCTGCTGTTGTCCACCTGAGAGCTGGCCCGGACGTTGGCCTTCTTTTCCTTTTAATCCAACGGCCTCGAGCAATTGTTTAGCGCGAGCTTCACGCTCTTCTTTTGGCCGGTCTTGCAGGAGCATGATGAAACTTACATTCTCTTGTGCGCTGAGTACTGGAATGAGGTTATAAGCCTGAAACACAAAGCCGATGTTGCGTAAACGGAAGTCGATGAGCTGGTTTTCACTTAGGGTGGTGATGTCGACGCCGCCTATTTCGATAGAACCCGAGCTAGGCTTGTCCAAGCCGCCAAGCAAATTAAGCAAGGTGGTTTTCCCACAGCCCGAAGGACCTTTGAGCGCAGTGAACTCCCCTTCGGTTATGGTAAGGCTAATGCCATTGACCGCATGCACGGGAACGGCCCCGTCGTAGACCTTCTCCAAGTTCTTGATTTCAATAACCGATTTACTCATAACTATTCGCCACGAATGGCTTGTACAGGGTTCAACTTTAGGGCACGCACAGCAGGCAGGATCGATGCGATGAGCGCCGTGGTCACCACCATGATGGCGATGATAATGTAATATTCAGGGACAATCTCGGGGTAAATGATGCTCTGCACACCTAGCTCAGCAAGCCCGTCCTTCTTGCTGGTCAAATCAATGCCTATTTGCATCATAAGTCGCGTGCTGAGATCGCCTAAGACGATACCTACAGGCCCACCCACGAAACCGAGCATTAAGGTCTCAACGAGAATCATCAAAAACAGCTTGCGCTTGTTCATCCCCACTGCCATGAGCATGCCCAGCTCACGACGACGCTCCAGGATGGCCATGAGCATGTTGTTGATGATGCCAAAGAGCAGAGCCATCATGATGATACCAAGGACTAAGACCAGCATAATGGCCATCATATCGTCGGCAAAACCCAGCTCTGGATTCACCTGTTTCCATGATTTTAGGGCAACACCTTCCGGCAAACTGGATGCCATCTCAACGGCTTTCTCGTCGGTGTTGACGGTCTCGTTGAATCGGACCAAAACCTCATGCACGAGCGGTGTACCCAATGTTTTCTCTAAATCCTCGTGGTGCACATACAGATGAAACTCATCCCATGTGGCGTTCAAGGTTTTGTAAATACCCGAAACACGGAATGAAGCGCGGCTTAGCGTTCCTTCGGCGTCTTGGAAGGTCAAAACGACCTTGCTGCGCAATTTTAGCCCTAGTCTATTGGCCAATTTCTCCCCGATGACCAATCTATTTCGTCCTGTAGATTCAAAGAAATCACCCTCAACCAAATTCATCGGAAGGGTGGTCTGCAGACGCTCATCTTCAGGCCACACCCCCATAATCCTAACGGCACGAGCGCTCTTCGCACTATTTATCATCCCCTGCAATACGGTACGTTGGGCGGTTCCCGCCACAAACGGCAGATCTTCAACCGTGCGGCGCAACGCAACTACATCAGCGCTGTCCCCGAGCGTAGCAGAAGACAAGGGTTCAGCATCAAAGGTATTGCTGTGGATTTGGGCGTGGCCTATGGTGGTGCCAATGGCCGATGCCGTCCGCTCGTTGTTCATTCCAAAGGAGAACCCTATGATTAAAAGTCCGGCCCAGATCCCTACGGCAATAGACCCGATGACAATGAAGGATCGAACCTTTGAACGCCAGATGTTTCGCCAAGCAACCTTGAATATCATGCACGCATACTTTTAACGGGTTCCAACTTCATGATTTTCCAAACGGCATACAGGCTCACCAACACACCTATGACAAAGACTATGGCGCCATGATTCAGATTGATGATGAACGAAGTCGTGGTGTAGAGTTTTGGCTCGAAATCAAATTGTTCGATGGCCTCTTTCATCTGACCACTGAGGTCGATGGGGTTGTATTTAAAGTAAAATTGGACCGGCTTAACAAGGGCCATTCCCACGATGGCACCGCCCAGGGTCAACATCAAGTTTTCCAAGACCGTAACAAAGGCAAGCGTTGTTTTACGCATGCCGATACTCACTAAGATGCCAAATTCTCGTTGGCGTTCGCTGACCATCATAATGACGGTTCCAAGCAAAACGAATGAGATGATAAAGTACAAGATGGTCACAAAGATTTGACCGCCGGCCATGTCGGCTTCGATGGTTTGAATGAGCTCAGGAAAGAGCTCTTCCCATTCCAATAGTTCCAATTCTTCGCTCATGAGCGGCAGTAGCTGGGCCTTCACTTCTTTATGGTCTGCACCGGGCTCGAGGTCCACTACTGCAGTGGTTAGAAGTCCCATCCCATTGTACATCCATTGGGCCGTTTGAAGCGGCATTAGGACCAATTGCTTGTTCAACTCCGGATTCGAAATTTTAGCAATGCCGCTCACCATGAATTGGCCATAGGCACTTGCACCTCGATAACCTTGACTTAAAAACATCAACGAGTCGCCCACGCTGACTTTTAAAAATTCCGCCAAGCCTTCGGATACGACCACTTGATCTGAACCGGGCGCGAAGACCTGCCCTTCGACGATCTGGTCCTGCAATTTCAAACCGGGCAACTCGTTCTCCGGCTCAATACCCAACACCAGACTGCCTCTATTGCTATGCTCCGTGCTGACCAGCGAGAAACTCTCGAGCCTGCGCACCACAGAACGTACGCCATCCACCTCAGCCCATTGGTCCATCGGCAAAGCGGCTTCGTCCATGCTCAAGTCCAAACTTTGTTCGCCCCAAAAACCCTTTTGATGAATTTGCAGATAGCCAAAGTTGTTGGCCACGATGTCGTCCACCATGTGCTCCCAAACACCTACCTGAAAGCTGCGCAAGACCACCGCGAATATGACACAAAACATAGTCGCTGCGATGGTGATAATGCTTCGTCCTTTATTGCGCCAAATATTTCTCCAGGCCAGCTTGAGCATTACTGTAGTTGTTTCATGTTGCTGCGCTCAAAGAAATCGGGCGCAAAGATTGGATTGAAATCCAACTTCTTATAGGTCATTTCCGTGTAGAATCCTTCTTCGTCGGCTGGGATGATGGTCAGTTTTGAAGGCAATGATTGGCCGCCTAAATTCTTGATGTCGGTCGCCTTGAGCGTCGTCACGAGGTAGTCGTCCTCATCGTAAAACTCCGTACGCAACTGCAACGTTTGCTTCACCGAAATGTGGGTGATGACTTTTCCCCAAACTACCGCGGCTTCGGGTTTTGGGACCAATTCAATTTGGTAACACGGGGTTCCGTCAATACTGACTATGCCCTTCAACGTATGCGTATAATCTTCCACCAACGACCCTGCATTGATCAGTGCGTCGTTCGTGAAATCCGTCCCCATCCAACTCTGCACCATCGCCGCCGGCAAGGCCACTACCTTCTTGATGCCCGGCACATAATGCCAAACTTCATCGCCATTTCGCAAGAACACGGTTCCCTTCTCACGCGCCGGACCGGTAATGAGGATCATGGTTTTGTCCATGCCTTCATTCCAAATCTTCGCGTCCATCGTGCGCTCCCAACGCGGACGAACCGTTCGAATGCTTACCTCAGCCGCCGAACGCGAACCGCTCAACTTTGCCTCAGCCTGTTGTAAAAGAGTGGTGGGATTTTGCCCGAAGACGAACGAAGTCGCGCAGGCAAGGATTAGGGATGTGAAAAATCGTGTCATAGCCTTAGGTCTGTTTGCTTAACGCATGAGCCGGCACTATGTTTTTAAAGGGTTAGTTTAATTTGAGGGCCAATTTCGCCATCGTCTTCTTGGCCGATTTTCCCTCGTACAATACATCATAAACAGCCTTGACAATAGGCATGCGAACTTCGTGTTTTTTGTGAATCTTATAGACCAATGGCACGGCATAATAGCCTTCCGCTACCATGGTCATCTCAGCCTTCGCGCTCTTGACCGTATAGCCCTTGCCCATCATGTTACCGAGCATTCTATTTCTGGAAAATTGGCTGTAACAGGTAACCAGCAAATCGCCCAAATATGCGCTTTTTTTGATGTTGATTTTGCCTTCGCAGGTGCTCTTCATGAATCGACGCATTTCACGCGCTGCATTGGAAATGAGCACCGCCTGAAAATTATCTCCATAGCCCAAACCATGGTACATCCCTGCAGCGATGGCATAGATGTTCTTCATTACGGCCGCATATTCTGTTCCGTAAATATCCATGCTCAACGTGCAGCGCACATAATGGTTACGCAATACGCCGGCCACCGCCTCGGCCACCTCTTTTTCAATGGCCGCAACCGTTAAAAAGCTCAATCGCTCCAAAGCAATCTCTTCTGCGTGACACGGACCGGTAATGACAGCAATCTTGTTTTCCGGCACCCCAACAACTTCGCGCAGGTACTCCCCAACAATCATGTTCTCGTCCGGGATGATCCCCTTAATGGTTGAACACACGATCTTGCCTTTCAAAGCGCCCTCGTTCATGCCCTGTAGAACCTCTTTCACAAAGGCACTGGGCACAGCAAAAATCACCAAATCCGCTGCCGCAACGGCCGCATTGATGTCCGTGTAAATGTGAATGCTTTTCGGATCAAAGCCCACGCTCGACAAGTACCGCGGGTTGTGGTGGTAGCGCTTAATATGCAAGGCACTCTCTTCATTGTGCATCCACCAATGGCAGCTGCCCAAATTATCAGTGACCATTTTCACCACTGCAGTCCCAAAGGACCCGCCGCCGACAACGGCAACTCTAGGCGTATTTGTGTCCGATTGTGCCCCCATTAGAACGTGATTTCAGTTTCTAACTCTTCCCCGTCACGGGTGTAGATCAATGTAGTCGTATCGCCCTTCTTGAAGGCGCCCAATGCGGTCATGTACGCATAAATATCATCAATAGCGATATCGCCAATCTTCATGATCACGTCACCGGATTTAAGACCCGCATTGGCCCCGGGGCGGCCTTCGGTCGCCCCGTCGATACGAAGTCCCGGCCCGCCAAAAAGGTAATCTGGCACGACGCCGAGCGTCACGGAGAAATTCGGCGTGGTCTTCTGCTCAGATGCCGTGGTTTTTTGGAAGGTGAGTTGGTCGTAGTTCGCTGTACGTGCGGTGATGGTGTAAATCAAAGAGGCAAGTTTCGCCATGCCTTTGTAGTTGATTTTCTCTGCATCGTCTGTAGGCTTGTGGTAGTCGTCATGGGTTCCGGTAAACAGGTGCAATACCGGCAAGTCTTTGTAGTAGAAAGAGGTCTGGTCAGACGGTCCAACACCGGCAGGATCTTTTTTAATGTCCAAACCGTGGATGGGTGTATCGAGGATCTCGTCCCATTCGGCTGCGGTGCCTGTTCCGGAAAGTTGGAGGCGGTTCTCACGTAAGCGGCCAACCATGTCGCTGTTGATCATGTAGGCAACTTCCTGGAGCGGGAATGTTGGGTTGTTGGTCCAGTATTTTGAACCGATAAGGCCCAATTCCTCCGCGCTGTAGAATTGAATGAGGTAGTTGTAGTTCGTGTCTTGGCGTTGGGCGTAATAGCGCATTACCTCCAACAGCAGGGTGGTTCCGGAACCGTTGTCGTCGGCCCCGTTGTGAATGGCTGCCGGGCCTTTGTACAAACTGTTCTCACCGCCCATACCCAGGTGGTCGTAGTGGGCACCCAGCACGACGGTTTTACGTTTGTTGTTGTGGATGTAGCCAATCACATTGTAGCCGTCGCTGAAGCGCTCTGACATGGATACCGCCATGGCTGTTTTTTGCGATCGCTTCATCAGTTTTTCCGCCCATTTTTCATTGCGCACGAAGAATACGGGCACTGCAGCAGCGTTGATGCTCTTGAAGAATTCTTGGATATCTGAGGCCGTACCGTCTGGGTTGATGAGAAGGACACCAACAGCACCTTTTTCCTCGAGGTTAGCCACGCGCTGGTTCAAGCTATGGTATGCGGCATAGGCGCTGTGCGGGTGGATGCCGTCCGGTGAACTAACATTCATGACGGCGATTTTACCCGAGATGTCTAGCCCGGAGAAATCGTCATAGGAGCCATCTTCAGTTGTGATACCGTAGCCCACATAAACGGTTTTACCCGAAGCTTTACCTGTATGGCTGCTTATGGATACCGGGTAAAAATCCACATGGCCTTGGAGTTGTACTCGGCCCACTGAAAGTATGGTGGCATCGTAATCTACAGCGGCATATTCCGGTACTGGGAACTTTTGAAAGTAGCCGTTCTCACCCATGGGCTCGATGCCTAGCTCGAGCATGCGGCCGGCAATCATGTCGCGGGCAACATCGGCCTCTACAGTTCCGGGCTTACGGCCCTTGAGTGAATCTGAAGACAAGAAAAAGAGGTCGTTTTCCATGCGTTTGGTCGCGTCGAGATCGATGGGGACTTCTTGCGCAGATACTTGGACCGTAAAAACGGTCGTTAATAGGAGGATAAGGGGGGAGAACTTGTTCATGAGTTCGTATTTGATTCCCTACAAAGGTAGCGACCAAAGGTTATATTTGAAGTGTGAGTAACGGCATGAAAGCACTGGCCGGTCAAACGGCCATCTACGGACTAAGCAGCATCTTGGGGCGGATGATCAACTTCTTGTTGGTCCCCCTGCAAACTGCGGTATTGACCCAAGCGGAATATGGGATCAACGTAGACTTCTATTCCCTCATCGCCTTTTTGATTGTGATCTGCACCTTTGGGATGGAGACTGCGTACTTCCGTTATTCTGAACAGGAAGGGTTTGAGGAGCCGAAGGTGTTCGGCGCGGCGGTGACCATGATTTTGATTGCCCTTGCGGGTATTTCCGCCTTTGCCTTCTTCGGACAAGGGCCGTTGCTCGAGGTGATGCGCTATGAAAAAACACCGCACTACCTGTTTTACTTGATTGCGATTTTAGGTTTGGATGCTCTCAGCGCTATTCCCTTTGCCCGGTTGCGCCGAGAGAATAAAGCATGGCGATTCGCCGGAATAAAATTGGTCCTGATCTTATCTAATGTGGCCATCAACCTATACATCTTCCTGCCGGCCTACTGGGAGCAGCATGGTACTGCAGGGTGGTGGATGCACGATTTGCGCGGGGTGGATTATATTTTTATTGCCAATTTCTGGGCGTCCCTGCTCATGTTTGGGCTACTCATTCCGACACTATTTCCACTGAAGCTCAACCTCGATAAGAGGTATGTGAAGACCCTTTTGGTCTTTGGTATTCCACTCCTTATCGGTGGACTGGCGGGCATTGCTAATGAGATGCTCGACCGCCAGTTATTGAAGTATTTGCTGCCTGAAGAGAGTTGGGCCGAGGGAGTGGGCGTTTATGGTGCGGTGTACAAGATTTCCATCTTCTTGATTTTGTTTAATCAAGCCTTTCGATACGCGGCAGAGCCGTTTTTCTTCCGCAACGCCAAGACAGCCGAGGGGCCGAAGCGCATGGCCAAGGTCATGGAAGGTTTTGCCTGGGTGATGAGTGTCGGGTTTGTACTGATTATTGCAGGGCTCGATTTTCTCAAGTTCTTCATTGACGAGAAATTCTGGGTGGGATTGTACTTGGTTCCTATCCTATTATTGGCCAATGTCATTCTGGGCATCAACACCAACCTCAACGTGTGGTATAAGGTCAGCGATAAGACGCGCTATGGGATCTATATCACTTTTATTGGGCTTGCGGTGACCGTCGTAGGGAACCTCAGCTTGATCCCGTCCATGGGGATTTTGGGTGCAGCCATTACCACCTTGGTGGCCTACGCCGCCATGTTCTTCGCCAGCTTGTGGTGGGGGCAAAAGCACTATCCCGTGCCTTATAATTGGACCAAATTAAGTGCCTACGTCCTCGGTGCTACTGCCACCGTTTTTCTCATTCATTACACCGGGATCGACTCTGTTGTTATTAAACTCAGCCTAGGCGTAGCGTATCTCCTGGCAATGTTCATGGTCGAACGCCGTGGGCTCTTTAACTTCGCACGATAGATGAACATCAAAGTACACTATAGCGGCAAGCACGCCTTGCCACAGTTTGAAACCACACAAAGCGCGGGCATGGACCTTCGTGCCAATATCGACGTACCTGTGGTATTACAACCTGGCGACCGTGCACTCATTCCCACGGGCATTAAAATGGCCTTGCCAGACGGGTACGAAGCGCAGATTCGTCCGCGTTCGGGATTGGCGTACAAGCACGGGATTACCGTGTTGAATAGCCCGGGCACCATTGATGCTGATTACCGCGGCGATGTAGGCGTCCTGCTGATCAACCACGGAAGGGAAGCGTTCACTGTGGAAGATGGTATGCGCGTGGCGCAGATGGTCGTGGCACAGTATTCGCAATTCGAGTGGGAATCTGCGGAAGATCTCGACGAGACGGCGCGCGGTGCAGGCGGCTTTGGCAGTACTGGAAAACAATAAACCCAAACTTTCTATGAAAATTATAGTTCCAATGGCAGGTAGAGGATCGCGACTACGTCCGCATACCTTGACTGTACCAAAACCCTTAATCCCCATTGCTGGAAAGCCGATTGTACAACGATTGGTAGAAGATATCGTCAGCGTATGTGGCGATAAAAAGGTGGATGAAATTGCTTTTATCATTGGCGATTTTGGCGACCAAGTAGAGGCAGATCTAAAAAAGGTCGCAGAGAATTTGGGTGCGAAAGGCAGCATCTACTACCAAGATAAACCGTTAGGAACGGCACACGCTATTCACTGTGCTGCAGATAGCATGGACGATGAGATTGTCGTGGCCTTTGCAGATACATTATTCCGTGCAGATTTTACCTTAGATACGGACGCAGATTCGGTGATTTGGGTGAAGCAAGTGGAAGACCCTTCAGCCTATGGTGTGGTCCAGTTCGCAGGGGACGGAAGCATCAATAATTTCGTAGAAAAGCCTGAAGAATTTGTCTCAGATTCGGCAATTATCGGGATTTATTACTTCAAGGACGGTCCGGGGTTGCGCAAAGAATTGAAATATATCTTAGATAATGATTTGCGTCCAAGCGGTGAGTACCAACTCACTGATGCTCTGAGCGCGTTGATGAATCAAGGCAAGATCTTCAAGCCCGGAACTGTAAACGATTGGATGGACTGTGGAAACAAAGCCATTACTGTGGAAACCAACAGCAAAATGTTGGGCTACCTGGAGGGTAAAGCTGAGCTTCGCGGCAAAAACATCATCTTGGAAAATTCGACTATTATCGAGCCTTGCTACATCGGATCCAATGTGGTGTTGAAGAATGCGACTGTCGGGCCAAACGTGAGTTTAGGCGACCATTGTGTCGTGGAAGACGCCACCATTGAGGGTTCGTTGATTCAGACAAATTCTACCATCACTAATATCAATCTAAAAGATAGTATGATAGGCAATCATGCCCATGTGGACGGAAGATGGACTTCGTTATCTTTAGGAGATTACTCAAGAATGGACTAATGCATAAATGGCTGGTCGCTATCCAAGCGCTACTCTTTACAGCAAACATGTTTGCTCAGAGCCCTTCGCAAGAGGGGCTTTCTGCATTAAGTGATGTTTATTATCAAGCAGAGACTTATCGACTAACCGGACGTGCTCTTTTAGCCATTGAAGCCTACGAAAAGTTAGTCCAAAGTGAAGAGTATGGCGAGGCAGCTCATTACCAGCTCGCTAGATTACATTTTGAACAAGGATCAATATTTCCTGCGTTTCAATATGCAAGTAATGGAGCCGCATTGTACCCCAATAATGTTTGGATGCTTCGGCTAAAGGCGCAATGCGCTAAACAAATAGGCGAAGTATGGATTGCTGGAGAAACCTTCGAAGCCTTAGCAGATTTACAGCCGGGCCAGCCGGAATATTTGTTTGATGCATTCAGAGTCTATATACAAGGTAACTACGTCGATGAGGCGCTACAAATTCTATCCCGTGTTGCGAATGAATATGGGTTTACACCTGAACTTATCAGCGACCAAGTCAGCTTATACCTAGAGCAAAACGATGCTAAAGGTGCTGAAAAAGTATTGGTTAATGCAATTAAAAAGAATCCTGATACACCAGAATATTACGGTTTATTGAGCCAGTTCTACGACAGTAACGGCAGGGGCAAGAAGGCCATCAAGCTATTACAGAAAGCCGTGGAGCAGTTTCCTCTTAATGGAGCTTTACACATGGAATTAGCTCGTATTAGTCAAAATAATGGTAAGACCGCACAGGCCATGTACCATATGGAGCAGGGATTAGTTTTGGATGGGGTACCTCTGGAAGACCTGATGCCTGTGGCTTTAAGTATTTACCAGAACAGGGGGAATCCAGAATATGGGGCGCTCTTCGAGCGTGTATTTCCAGTGCTGGAAAAGAAGTACGAGGGCACCATGCCCTTTATCTTGTTTGAGGCGGAAATCTACCTTCAGGAGGAGCGCTACGAGGAGGCGATGGAGCAGTATGTGCAGGCCATAGAATTGGACCCCAAGAATTATGAGTTATATCAAATCGCCTATGCTATTAGCTCAGAAATCGGGGACTGGAAGGGTGGATTACTCATTCTAACCTTGATTGAACTTAACTTCCACGACCAGGGGGAAATCATGGATGCCCTGGCCTACGAGTTCTACTCCATCAAGTCATGGGAGTCCTGTGCTAGGGTGGCTAATGAACGAGCTGCGCTCAGCTTAAATCCAGAATTAGCTGCAGACTTTTATGCGCTCGCAGGAACTGCTCTGTTCCAACTAGATTCCGTCTACTCCGGCTCCAAAGCTTATGAAAAAGCCTTGGAGTTGAATCGGAATGCCGCCAACCTCAACAACTATGCTTGGGACCTAGCGACCCATGATGCCAACTTAGAATATGCCCTCGCTTTGACCCAAGAATCGAACGACCTGCAAACCCTTGAACCGACCTATTTAGATACTTGGGCATGGGTATTGTATAAAATGGGACGGTACGACGAAGCTCGGGAGAAAATTAAGGTAGCTTTGCATTTGCTGAGAACCACCCCCGATGCTGTGATGTATCGCCATGCTGCGGCCATTGAAGAAGCCGCTGGCAATAGCTCGCAAGCAGAGGAGTACCGAAACAAAGCAAAGGCATTGAACGGCGCAGAATGATAAGGAGGAATAGGGCAAATAGTTATTGGTTAAGACACGGCATCACCGTGTTTTTAGCGGTGCTTTTATTGGTCAGCTGTGGTAAGCCCATTACTCCTGAAAACCCCATCAAACGGGAAAAAATCAACGATGGGGTCAGTAAAAAAATTCTGTTAGAAGATAATTTCGCTTGGGTTCAAAGCTTTGCTCGCATTACAGCTCAAACACCAGATGGCGAGCAACGATTCAAAGTTCAAATTAGATCTAAACAAGATAGTATTCTATGGACTGCTATTAGCGATGATATGATAGGCCTCCGTGTTGGGAAATGTATCGTCATTAAAGATAGTGCAGCATTTACCTCTACACTGCTAGGTCTAGACTGGACGGGGTCTGCAAGTGATCTCGCTGGAGTGACAGGTATTGAAGTTCCATTTCAGTTTTTGAACAGGATCATGAGGGGGCAACTTATAGGTTGGGATGAGGCACTACGTTACCGGTTCAATGCTGATAGAGATCTTTGGATGAGTGAATATGAATTGAACTCCAAGCGAAATGTAAGAGTAGCGCTAGACCGGGATCTTTATCTTTCGGAAATCATAATTCAGGATCCAGCTGAGATTGCTCAGATAAAGTATTTCGAATATGATGAGCGTACTCGGTACCCAAAAAAAATTGAATTAACCCTAGTCTCTAGACCGGAATACAAGGTTGTCATTGATATCTCGGATATCCGCACAGAAGGGCCATATAATACTCCTTTTAGTTTCTAATGCGTCGCTTACTTTACATACTTATTTGCTCGAGTCTTTCTTTTTCTGCATTTAGTCAGTCCAAGGAAGAATTACAAAGACAGCGAACACTATTACAGGACCAAATTGATCTGGCCAATACGATTTTAGCGAATACTAAAAGTTCAAAGGAAGCAAGCTTAAGTGAGTTAGAAACCTTAAATGAAAAAATTTCTACGCGAGAGAAACTTATTTCTACAATGGGGCGTCAAATCAGAGCGATTGACAAAAGCATTGAAGTAAAAGAAACGGAAATCGAAGAGTTAACTGCCAGAGTAGATAGTCTTAAGGAAGATTATGCTGAGCTCATTCGTTTGGCCCAACAACAACAAGAGCCAACGGACCAAATATTATTCATTTTAAGCTCCCGTAGTTTTTCTCAAGCCGCTAAACGTCTTCAATACTTTAGGGACATGGCAGGATATAGAGCCCAACAAGTGGCAAGAATTTCTGAAGTCCAAGAAGAATTAGCGAACGAAAAAGAAGAGCTTATTCAACAGAAGGCTGAAAAAGAAGCGGTAAAGCAAGCTCAACAAGGAGAAAAACTAGCCCTTCAAGCTGATGCCAATGAACAAGAAAGTGCTGTTGAGGTCCTAAAAACTAAAGAGTCTGAACTCACAAATGACATCAAGAAAAAGCAACGTGAAGTTCAGCAGCTTGAACAGCAAATAAAACGAATCATCGCGGAAGAGATGCGTAAAGCCAAGGAGCGTGCGGAGCGTATTAAGTTGGAGGAAGAGGCCAAGGAGCTAGGCTTGGTTTCTGGGAAAGACTTTGGTTCAAGAATGTCAAATACCGCTCTCAAAGCACTGATTGACCGTACGCGTGAAGAAAAAGGAATGAATGAACGCGAAGATGGTCCTTCCTTTGCCATGACCCCCGAAGCCATAGCATTAGCGAATAATTTTGCTGCGAACAAAAGTGCCCTGCCTTGGCCTGTTGAGCGAGGTCTAATCACCGGTAAGTTTGGAAAACATGAACACCCTGTGGTAAAAGGTGTCATTGTCGACAACCCGCATATCGAAATAAGTACTGACGATGGGGCAGCGGTTCGTGCTGTTTTTGAGGGTGAAGTAAGTTCAGTGGTCCCTATTCCGGGGGCAAATGTCATGGTGCTCATTCGTCATGGGAACTATTTCACCGTTTACAGTAACCTCATAAATGTGAAGGTACGAGCAGGTGACAAAGTAAGTTTGAAACAAACCATTGGACAGGCATTCACAGATGAAAGTGGTAAAACTATGGTCCAGTTCGGTCTTTGGAAAGATGCCGACATACAGGACCCTCAACTTTGGCTAGCTAAATAACAACTCCATGAAGCACATTTACTACCTCAGCACCTGTGATACTTGCAAACACATCCTTGCCCATTGGAATACAGATGGTTGCACCCTCCAGGACATTAAAACTAAACCTTTGACCGCGGCCCAAGTAGACCAAATGATCGCGCTCGCAGGTTCTTCTCAAGCTCTCTTCTCTAAACGTGCCCGCAAGTACAAGGAGCTCGGATTGAAGGACAAAAACCTGAGTGAGGCCGATATGCGCCAACTGATTATCAACGAATACACCTTCCTCAAACGCCCGGTGTTGGTCCTCGACAACCAAATTTTCATCGGGAATAGCAAAAAGGTCGTTGATGCGGCCACTACAGCCCTTGCATAATGAACATGCCCGCTCGTCAAGCCATACTCAAAGCACATCTTGTGCTGTTGGGAGTCGCTTTGATCTATGGAGCCTCCTTCCTCATCGCTAAAAATGCCATGCAGGCGGCGGTACCGCCACGGGCGTTTATCCAATTCCGCGTTACAGGAGCCGCCCTCCTTTTCTGGGCACTCTTACCGTGGTCTGGATCCACACGCATTCACCACCTGCCCAAAGCCGATATCCTCAGGTTAGCCCTCTGTGCCGCCTTTGGGGTCACCACAAACCAATTATTTTTCTTCGAAGGCCTCGCCATCACCACACCCGTCAACGCCTCCATCATGATGGTCAGCGGCCCCATTGCGGTTCTAATCGTAGGCGCAATCTTAATTAAGGAACGTATAACCCCACCCAAGGTTGTGGGTATTGCACTTGGTGCTTTGGGTGCGCTTTGGTTGATTTTATCAGGGGCCAATTGGCACATTAGCGGCCTTTTCCAAAGCGATGTAGCCAAAGGCAATCTTTTTGTTTTAGTCAACGCTACTAGCTATGCAGTCTATTTAGTCGTCGTCAAACCTCTCATGTCGAAATACAATGCCTTATTTGTCATTCGTTGGGTATTCACCTTTGGTATTTTTCTAGTCCTACCCTTCGGCGGCCCCGAAATCCCCGACATTCCATGGGAACTTTGGGACCAAGGCATCATCACTTCCGTCGCCTATGTGGTCCTAGGAACGACCTTTTTGACTTACCTTGGAAATATCATCGCCTTGAAAACCTTACATCCTGCCACCGTTGGGGCCTATATATATTTACAACCCTTGATTGCGAGTATCCTCAGTTTGATTTTCGCGGATGAGCCATGGTCACTCAACATGTTGGGTGGGGCCCTGTGCATCTTTGCAGGAGTCTATTTCGTGAGTTTCTACGGACGCTCCTACAAAGCCTAGGGATGCTGTTGTTTTCCTACCTTAGCAAAAATTTACTCCCATGATTCAAAGCATGACAGGCTTCGGTAAAGCCGTTGGCCAAGTAGCCGGAAAAAAGATCACCGTGGAAATCCGCGGACTCAACAGCAAAGGCCTTGATTTGAACGCACGTGTGGCTCCTATTTTCCGCGAAAAGGAATTAGAGATTCGCAAACGCGTGGGAGAAAAAGTATTGCGCGGTAAGATTGACATTAACATCTACGCCGAGGTGACGGGCATCGAAAGTGCCGCCGCCATTAACATGGATTTGGCAAAATCCTATCTCGAGCAGTTGACCGCTTTGGAGCGCGAAGTAGGCATCAAGGGAGACTTGATCGCCGCCGTCATGCGCATGCCAGATGTAATGGGCAGCGCAAAATCTGAACTCACCCAAGAGGAATGGAGCTTTTTGCAGGGCTTACTAGATGAGGCATTGGACCAATTCTCTGAGTTCCGCACCCAAGAAGGCGCCTCCATCGCCGAAGACTTCAACGCACGATTAGATGCCATCGAAGCCGCATTAGCCGATATCGCTCCGCACGAACAAGCGCGTTTGGAAGCCGTTCGCGAGAAACTCCTCAAAGGATTAGAAGGCATGGAGGTCGACCACAATCGCTACGAGCAGGAGGTAATTTTCTACATCGAAAAACTCGATGTGAACGAAGAAAAAGTTCGCTTGACCAACCACCTCAAGTATTTCCGGGAAACCATGAACGTTACTACAAGCGGGAAAAAACTTGGCTTCATCGCTCAGGAAATGGGACGTGAAATCAACACACTCGGTTCCAAGAGCAACTATGCGCCTATGCAACAGTTCGTCGTGGAAATGAAAGACGAGTTAGAAAAGATCAAAGAGCAGGTCGGAAATACGCTCTAAGGACTACCCTATTATATCACGTTTTAAATAACGGCTATAGCCTATCCATACCAGCATTGCGGTTATAGCTGCAATTACCCCGCAAGCCAACAGGTTCGGCTCCAAAGAACCCTTGTCTAGCGTCAGAGGTAAATAATGATACGGACTTAGATAGGCCAACCAATCCACCGCATCCGAAGCACTAGCAATAGCGTTTAGGAAATAGCTGCCGAAAATCATTCCCACAATTGGGCCCATGTAATTCAACTTCACCGACAAAAAGGAGCCCATCAGCACACCGGCAGCGGTGAAAAAGGCAATGAGGAAGAAGCCGTGAATATGCATCGCCACCATCGCTTCCCAAGCGATTTCGGAGCCGAAAAGATTCATCCCAATGACCGCTACCAGCGTTTGCACGAGGTATACGATGATAAAGAGCGCTCCCAATACCGCGAGCTTCGTACCTGCCACACTTCCTCTTGAGATGGGTCTCGTCAACAGAAATTCCGCCGTGCCGTCACGCTCCTCCTTACCGATAATGGTCGCACCAGTGGAAGCGGTATAGATGCCCATCAACAATGTGATATATATGCCGTAATACGTGGCATAAAAACCAATGATTGAACTCCAAGTCGCCTCATCCATTCCAAAGGCTTTGGCATATTCTTCCGGTAAGCTGCTCATCAGTTTCACCATATCCTCACCCATGTGTGAGAACGATGGATAGATGCTCAAAATCATCAAAGTGAACGCCAAAACTATGGCCGTCCAGATGAGCGTATTCTTTCTGTTTCGCTTGAGCTCTTTGGTAAATAATACTGCATTCATAGCGGGTTATCTGCGATAGTAATTCATGAAAATGCTTTCGAGATCAGGTTCGCTGAGGGTTAAATCCACAACCTCTTGCCGGCCTAGCCATTGCAGCAGGTCCTTTGTCGGGCCGACGTAATCAAAAAGCACCTTATTGCCCAACCATTCTTGGTTTTGAGCGCCTTCGGGCAACTCGACCTTCGCATCAGATTCCAGAACCAGTCTGACCTTTTTCATTTGCTTTGCTAGCAACGTAGTGATGTCCTCCACAGCCGTAATCTCACCCCCGCGAATGATAGCAGCGCTGTCACACAGGCGTTGTATTTCACTTAATATGTGAGAACTGAAAAAGATGGTCGCACCCTTGGCATTACGGGATTCGAGGAGCTCAAAAAATCTGTTCTGCATGAGCGGGTCCAGTCCTGAGGTAGGCTCGTCTAATATCAACAGTTCGGGTTCGTGCACTACCGATTGAATAATGGCACATTTCTTCTTGTTCCCAAAACTTAAATCCGCGATGGGACGGTCGAGGTCAAGCTCAAAATAATGGGCCAATTCTCTGATCTTCTCCCCAGCATTCTCCAAACCGTAGATGTTGGCATGGTATTCTAGCAGCTCTCGGGAAGTCATCTCCGCGTAATAATCTACCTCAGAAGGTAAATACCCGATGCGACGGCGCAATTCATGCCCATTTTCAAGAATGCTTTGGCCGAAGAGCTTCGCCTCTCCACTGCTCGGGGCAAGCAAGCCCAAGAGCGTTCGAATGGTCGTGGATTTACCCGCACCATTGGGGCCGATAAAGCCAAAAATCTCCCCTTGTTTGACAGAAATAGTGACGTCGGTAATGCCGCGTTCCTTTCCATAAAACTTGGACAAAGATTGAGTTTCAATGATATTCATAGCGGAGGTTGGTTGAATTCCTTTCCAAAATACGACGCATTGCACCCACATCCCATTAAATTTGCTACAAACTTCCTCTCTCATGAGCGCATCAACATCCGGAAAAATGGTCATCTTCTCCGCCCCCTCGGGCAGCGGTAAAAGCACCATGGTGCATTACCTGATGGAGACCGTAGAAGGATTTGGCTTTAGCATCAGCGCCACTTCTCGAGTCCCTCGAGGAGCGGAACAACACGGCGTGGATTATTTCTTTTTAACCGCCGAAGAATTTCGCCAAAAGGTCGATGCCGGTGATTTCCTGGAATGGGAAGAGGTGTATGCAGGAACCTATTACGGCAGCCTAAAATGCGAAGTAGAAAAGAGCTGGTCCCAAGGCCAAGCGGTGGCCTTCGACATTGATGTTGTCGGCGGATTGAATTTGAAAAAACAGTTCGGCGATCGTGCCTTGGCATTGTTTATTCAGGCGCCAAGTATTGAAGAATTGGAACGCAGATTAGTAGCTCGTGGGACCGATTCCCCAGAAAAAATCGCCCAGCGCATCGAAAAAGCCGTCTGGGAAATGGACCAGCGCGAAGGCTTCGACCACATCATCATCAACGACGATCTCGAGCGTGCAAAAGCAGAGGCTAAAGCCCTATTGGAAGCATTTTTATCCGAATAAGATGAAGGGAAATATCGGCTTGTTTTTCGGTACCTTCAACCCTATCCATATGGGGCATTTGGTCTTGGCGGAATATATGCTGAACTACGGCGGGCTCGACCGCATCCTCTTCGTCATTACTCCCCACAATCCCTTCAAACAGAAATCGACGCTATTGCCGGACCGCGAGCGTCTGCATTTGGCCTATCTGGCTTTGGAGGACCAATTAAATATGCAACCCAGCGACATCGAGTTTGGCCTCCAACAACCTAATTACACGGCCCAAACGATGGCCTACCTCCGCGAGAAGCACCCCGAAGCCAACTTCACCTTAATCATGGGTGAGGACAACTTGCGCTCTTTGCACAAATGGCAGAACTACGAAAGCATCGTAGATAACCACAGAATCTTAGTCTATCCTCGTGTGGGTGGCAATTATGAAGGCACCGCCGAAGCCGCACAGAAATACCCCAACGTGGCGGTAGTGGATGCCCCGCGCATGGAGATCAGCGCCTCTATGATTCGCCAAAGTTTCAAGGACAGAAAACCATTGCAAAACCTCCTTCCTAAAGCGGTTTTTGAGTACATTGAAGGGAGCAATCTCTTTCAATAATCCATGTCTACCTTCATCTCTCGAATTGCCGGAGAAGTTCAAAGCGCCACTGAGGCGTTACACGAACAATTGGTCCTTATTCCAAACCGTCGAGCAGCGCTTTTTATTCAGGAGGAGCTGCGCAAGGATTTGGAGGAGTACGAGCTGTTCCCCCTGTTTTTAACCGTCGATGAGTTCATCGCCCAGGCAGCGAATTTGCTGGTGATGGAACCTATGGCCCTGCTCGTGGCCTTACATCAATGTTATGGTGAAGTCCGCCGCATTTCGTTTCCTGGTAAGGAGGAAGAAGATTTGGGCCAATTCATGGGATGGGGCCAAACCTTGCTCTCTGATTTTGGTGAGATCGACCGCTATTTATTGAATCCAGAACACGTGTTGGGGGATTTGTACAACGTGCAAAAATTGGCCGAATGGAACCTCGATCCGGAGGAGCAAACCAAGATGATGCGTAACTATTCTGATTTCATTCAGCTACTTCCCCAAACCTACGAGCGCTTCACCAAAGGGCTGCTGGAGCGGGGAGAGGCCTATGGCGGTTTGGCCGCGCGCACGCTGGCCGAACAACCACAGTTGCTCGAAGCATTCCTGTCGAGAAATGGGGTAAAGAAAGTCGTGGTTGCCGGATTGAATGCGTTGAATACGGCAGAATTGGACATCCTAAAAACCCTTAAAAATAGCCGTCCCACTTCCTTCCTTTGGGATACGGATACGCACTACGTCCACACGCCCATGCACGAGGCCGGCCATTTCTTGCGACTACATCAAAAACGCGAAAAGGTGTTCGGGGACTACATCCCAAAGGTGGACCCGGCACAGAGCGATTGGCGAAACCTGCCAAAGACCATACAGCCCGTAGGAGCGACAAAATTTACCGGTCAAGCCAAAGCTGTGGCCAAGACCTTGGCACAATGGCACGAGCGCGGCATTGCGCCCCACCACATCGCAGTAATTCTCGCAGACGAAAGCCTGCTCAATCCCGTACTTAATTTCCTTCCGGCGCCCTATGATAAGGTGAACATCACCATGGGCTTCCCGCTGAACCAAACAGCACTCGCCGCCACGGTTGGATTGTACTTGAACATGGTGGAGTATGCCGTGAAAAATCAACGGCCTGGAAAGGATTGGACGCTCCACCACAAATCACTCTCTGCCCTTTGTACAGACCCAATGTTCAACCGGTATTGGACCGCAGATGGTGAGGGTCCTTATGCTTGGCACCAAGAGATTGTCGCTGGAAACAAGGTCTTTACGGCAGCTACATATTGGGGCGATAAAGCCAATGAACACCAGCCTGCCTATGCCCGATTGTTTCTGCCACAACACCCCACTGATTTCATAGATGCGCTTCAACATTGGCTCCAACATGTGGGCGCCACGGAGAAAAACGATACGATGGTCCAAAACACTGCGCACCACATCTATACTCTCCTTGAGCAGTTAAAACGCACCCTACAAAACACCGCACAAGACCCCCTCATCTGGATCAAGCTGATCAAGCAACAATTGCGCAACGGCAGCATTGATTTCGTTGGGGAGCCGCTCGAAGGATTGCAGGTGATGGGAATCTTGGAGTCTCGAACCCTGGACTTCCCTTACGTGATCCTCGCAGGCATTAACGAAGGTGTATTGCCCGCAGGCCGCTCCTTTAATTCACTCCTACCCTTTGATATCAAAAGGCATTATGGACTGCCGACCTATGAAGAAAAGGATGCTGTATACGCCTACCACTTTTACCGAATTCTTCAGCGCTGTAAAGAAGCAACCATCACCTTTAATACAGATAAAGAGGCCATGGGCGGCGGGGAACCGAGCCGATTCTTAGTGCAAATAGAACACGAACTCAAAGGAACGGCGGCCAAGGTACTTCCAAGAATGTTCAGCAACGGAGAAGTCCATGCCCAGAGTGTGGCCTCAAAGTTCGAGGCGGAAAAAACAGATGCCGTCAAGGCGGCCATTGCTCAATGGTGGGAGCGCGGTATTAGTGCCTCTTCCTTAAATGAACTGGTTAGTATGCCGGACCAATTCTATAAAAAGCGACTCATCAAAATCAAAGAAGAGGACGAGGTCGAGGAAAACATGAGTGCCATGGTCATGGGTAACCTAGTACACAAGGGCCTTGAGAAAGTGTATGAACCATTCGTCGGTCAACAAATCCCAACCTTCGATGTAGAACTGTGGACCGAACAAGCCATGGAATATGGCATCCATTACCTCGTTGAAGAAAAGGGCTATTCACGACGTGCTTTGCATACCGGTCGCAATATCCTAACCGTAGAGGTCTGCAGACAGATGATTCGTCAGTTCTTAGAATACGACCTACACCGGGCCAGCATGCACGAAATCATCCTCTTAGGTATAGAAACTGAGCTGTCCTACACCATGAGCCATCCTGCCCTGGGCCTCCCCATGAATTTCAAGGGCTACATTGACAGAGTCGAACTCGTCGATCAATGCCTCACCATTTGGGATTATAAAACCGGCTCCTTTACATCGAGCGACCTCAGCCTAGGCGCCATGGAAGACCTTTGGAAAGGAACGAAAGGAAAACCGTTACAGGTACTACTGTACGCCTGGCTACTCGATAAAATGGGCGCCTTCCCACATCCATTGCCGTGGCGCTCCGGCATGTTCAAACTGCAAAGCGGGGCTCCTGAGATCTTATTGGGAGGAACAGTGGTCAATAAAACAAAAGACATCTCCCCTGAGGTGCTGAACGCATTTGAAAGCGCCCTCATGGACTACCTTGAGGAGGCATATACCGATGACCTGCCCTTTGTAGAAATCCCAAAATTTGAATTCAAATAAGGCCATGCTTGAGCACATTCCAACCAAAGAAGATATTCTCGCCGCGCACGAACGCATCAAGCCCTTTATTCACCACACTCCGGTATTTTCGTCGCAATGGTTCGACGAGCGCGTAGGCAAACCTTGTGTTTTTAAAGGGGAACATCTCCAAAAAACAGGTGCGTTCAAGGCACGCGGTGCCATGAATGCAGTGCTGGTCAATGCCGAAATAGCACAAGGCAAGGGATTCATTACACACAGCTCTGGAAATCACGGGGCGGCATTGGCTTGGGCGGCGGCACAAATAGGAGAAAGTGCCTACATCATAATGCCGGAAAACGCCCCAAAGACTAAAGTTGCTGCAGTACGTCAGTATGGAGGTAAAATCACTTTTTGTACGCCTACCTTGGAAGCAAGAGAGACTACCGCTGCCAAAGTCCAATCACAAACCGGCGCCATGCTTGTACATCCCTATAATAACTACAACATCATCGCGGGACAGTCGACCGCAACCTTAGAGCTGCTCGAGGAACATCCCGACCTGCAGACATTGTACGTACCCGTGGGTGGCGGTGGGCTACTTTCCGGAGCCGCTTTAGCAAATCATTATTTTGGAAATGCCAAGGTGGTGGGTTGCGAACCAGAAGCCTCTGGTGATGCCTACCAAAGCTTCCAATCTGGAAACTGGGTTCCGGCTCAAAACCACCAAACCATCGCGGATGGCCTTAAAACTTCCCTAGGAGATAAAACCTTTGAGATCATTACCTCCTACGTGGATGAGATTATGATGGTTAGTGAGGAGGAAATGAAAGAGGCCTGGAAATTCGCGGTAGGCAGATTGAAACAATTGGTCGAGCCCTCTGCTGCTGCAGGTCTCGCTGTTGCCTTCAAACACAAGGGCGAAGGACCTACTGGCATCATTCTTTGCGGTGGAAATATGGATTTGGATCCTTGGAGTTAGGATAAACTAATTAGTCGTACGATAAAACGAAGACATTCACATTAGTATCGTTTGATACATTGCGAGTAATAAAAAACTTAAGCTACCTAATCGGTCAATAAAGGCACTGTGATATTCACGGTGCCTTTTGCTTTGGTAAAGGAAGTCTGCAAGGTCCACAGCTCCCCTTTTTTCGCCCGCTTTCGATGGTATTCTATACGCTGTTTTACTAATGCTAGGCCATGGCCTGTACCCCCTTTTGGTGATGATTCTCCATAACCTGAATCTAAGACTTGTAACTGAAGTGATTTCTCTTCTTGAACCACAGTAATATGAACCCAAGCATCAACGTCGCTTGCACTCCCTGCATATTTAAAACTATTTTCCACCAACGGCTGTAATATACCCGATGGGATAAGCGCTTTCTTAGATTCTGCAGAGGCATCAATTTTAAAATTAACATGGGCATAGGAGCTTTGTTGCTGAAGCGCGGCATACTTCGCTAGATGATGTAACTCCGCGCCTATATTAACGAAATGACCATTTTGATCCTGTAATAATGAACGAAGGTATTGGCCCAATTCCGCCAAATACTCTTGCGCATCTTCTATTCGCTCCTGGTTCAGGATACCGTTGACATTATTTAATTGATTAAACAAAAAATGTGGTCGAATCCTATTTTTATACGATTCTAGTTCCAATTCTGCCTCCTGTACACTCAATCGCGCTTCCTTTGTGCGCAACAACGAACGGTACGACACCCAAATTCCAATAGCCAGAATTAACGCCATACTCAAGAAAATTGCCAAGGTCTGCTGTCGTAACCTTGCAGTTTCCTCAAAACGGAGCCGCTCTCTTTTACCGCGCTCCAACTCAAAAGCTAAAAATCGACTTTGCCCCTGATCAACCCTTTCAAGTGCCAATCTGTTGGCTACAATTTCTGCCTCTTTTGCCTCGTCTATTGATTGCCCTAAGAGTTCGTACTCGGTGAATTGACGACGTGCCTGTGCTTCTAAATCCCAAAAATTTCGGATATGGGCGAACTCAATACATTTGGCCAATTCCAGCTGAGTCATCGCCTCCAAACCCAACGCTCGGAAGTAGATGTTTTGCTTATCGATATCCGGAACCCCTGCGCTATCTACCAAGGCCAAAGCGCCTGCAATAAGTGAATCAACCTCTTCAGGGTTTTTCTTCAATTCGTAGAGGGCTTCGGCACGAACTGCATATGCCTCACTGGGGTTGATTTTTCCGGCGCGAGATTTAAAAATAGAAAGCACTGTATCCGAATATTCTAGGGCTTCAGCGTAATACCCGAAATCGATCAAATAGGTAGAATAATTCCCTGCCGCGGTTGCCCAAGCCAAGGTATCGCCTTGTCGTAAGGCCATCGTTTCTTGTGATACAGATAAAATTTCTTCACCTGCACCTAAGGCCCAGTACGAATGTGCTTTGAGTAGAAGTACTCTAGATAGCCCAAGAGGGTGGCGGTTGGAACGAAATAGGATCTCGCTTCGCTCGATCATAGGTAACGATTCTACACTAGCCCCTTTGACCACGAGGTCACGAGCCCGCATGTACAACCCCCACGCTTCTTCAAGCTCGTTTTTACTATCTACTAAATCCTCAATGCCCGCAAGGTAGTCCTCACTTAAGCGCTCCATGGCATTTACTTCGGCCACTCGCTCAGGCAGATCGTGCGAAACCTGCGGGCTACAGCTCACTACAACCCATACCGCCAGTATGATCCACCAATGTTTAAACATCGGACCAATCTGCTTCGTTCATTCTAGATTTTGATGCCTCTAGTACCTGTCCATCCTGGACATAAACTAGGATTTTAGCACCCCAATCAATGTGCTCTACCGCATCGCGACGCACGATAACACTTTTATGGATTCGAGCAAACCTCTGGCTCAAGCCCTCTTCGAAACTCTTTAATGTACGCGCTACTAAGTGACGCTCTCCGTTATTAAGGACCACCTCCGTATAATTGCGTTGGCCTTGAAGTATGTTGATTTTGGATTCTAATAGGGAGTGGAAAGAACCCTTGATCGGAATTTTAATTCGAAGATCTTCGAATGTACCCACAGGTTTTAGATCGGCGATTTTATTGAGACTTTGGACCAATCGCTTAGGAGAAACAGGTTTAAGCACATAGTCTACCGCCGTATCAAAAGCCTCTAAACTGTATTCGGTGTGGGCGGTCACAAAGACTATGTTTCCCGCCAGCATTTTAATGCTTTGGGCAACTTCTAATCCGTTGGCACCCGGCATCTCCATATCTAAAAACACTATTTCCGGACGGTGCTCTTCACACCACTGGATGAAGGGCTTGTGTTGGGTAAACCCTTCTGCCTTGGCTTGTGGCAATAGCTTAGACAGCTGGAAAACCATGCCATCGACAGCCAGTTTTTCATCGTCAAGAATTCCTATGTGTCGGACGGTTTTCAACCTAGATAGCCTTTGATCATACGTGCCACATATTTGCCGATGACATCGAACTCGAGATTTACTCGGTCCCCCACCTTTATTTCATGAAAAACCGTGTGCTCGTAGGTGTAGGGAATGATGGCCACGCTAAAGCTGCCCTCTTTTGAATCCACAACGGTTAGGGAAGTGCCGTTCACGGTGATGGACCCTTTTTCAACGGTGACATTTCCTAAGGAGATATCGTACGAGAAGGTGAATGTCCAAGATCCGTCGTGTGCTTCGACCTCGGTACAAGTAGCCACTTGGTCCACATGACCTTGTACGATGTGGCCGTCGAAACGGTCGCCCATGGTCATGCAGCGCTCCAAATTCACCGGGCTGCCTTCAGCTAAATCATTGAGGTTGGTCTTATTGAGGGTCTCCTCGATGGCCGTCACGCGGTAGGTGCGGTCGCCAAAGATTTCCACGACGGTCAGACACACCCCATTGTGGGCTACGCTCTGATCGATTTTCATCTCTGCTGCAAGCGGAGATTCCATATATAATTCCAGGTTGCCTTCGCTTTTTTCCAGTTTGGCAACCCGTGCAACGTTTTCAATAATTCCGGTAAACATGGGGACTGTTTTGTGGTTGGTTAAAATAGTACATTTGAAGCTAAATATTTAGAACATGAAAGTCTCTACATACACCCCTGATTACACCGGACCCCTAGCGATTGTTTACGAAAACTTAGAAGAATTGGCCACACACCTTGCCCCCGAGCAACAAGCACGTGTTGAGGCACTGGCCGATAAGTTTGACGAGCAGTGGCTAGAACTGCAAAGCGGGGCGAATACGACTTGGGTTTATAAAGCAAAATCTTCTTTGGATCCGGATGCGCGTGCCGAGAAAATGCGCCAAGCGGGTAATGCCTTGTGTTTAAAGGCCAACGCCTTATTCGCCGATCGTGTTGCGATTTTAGGGCACCACGTAGCTGCTGTGGCGGAGGGTACTGCTTTAGGGAATTACCAATTCTTGCGTTACTTCTCCGACCAACACAAGCGCCGCAACTCCTTGGTTCAACTCTTTGTTGAGGCAGGTCATGAGGCTGCCGTGCAAGCACAAGCCGTGGCCGTGATGGGAACTGTTTTTGCGCGCGATTTGGTCAACACTCCAGTCATCGACCTTACGGCTACAGATTTGGCGAATGAAGCCAAAGCCGCAGGAAAGCGTCATGGTTTTTCAGTAGAGGTGTTAGAGAAGAAGCAGATTGAAAGCTTGAAAATGGGCGGTCTACTTGCCGTGAATTATGGTTCGACTGAGCCGCCTGTATTCATCATTATGGAGCACAAGCCGGCCGGAGCCACCAATGAAAAACCGATCGTATTGGTTGGAAAAGGAGTGGTCTATGATACCGGTGGTTTGAGCTTGAAGCCGACGAACTACATGGACGATATGAAGTCGGATATGGGCGGAGCTGCAGCGGTATTGGGTACCATGAGTGCTGTGGCGGAGGCAAATTTGCCGCTTCACGTTATTGGCCTTGTTCCTGCGACAGATAACCGTCCAGGGGGGAATGCCGTAACTCCTGGTGATGTTATTACCATTTCTGACGGCACGACCGTTGAGGTGATGAATACCGATGCCGAAGGACGCTTGATTTTAAGCGATGCTTTGGTGTACGCGAAGCGATACAACCCAGAATTGGTCATTGACCTTGCCACCTTAACTGGTGCAGCAGCCCGCGCTATTGGCCACTACGCCATCGTCGGAATGGGCAATGCAGGGGCAGAAGCCATGAGCACCTTGCAAGCGAGCGGTTTGGCTACCCACGAACGCGTTGTTGAATTCCCGTTCTGGGACGAATACAAGGAGCTGTTGAAGAGCCCTATTGCCGATATGAAAAACATCGGCGGTGCAGAGGCAGGTGCCATTACCGCAGGGAAGTTCTTAGAGCACTTCACTAATTATCCGTACATTCACTTGGACATCGCCGGACCTGCTTTCTTGAAGAAACGCATCGGCTATCGCGTGGAGGGCGGTACAGGTGTAGGTGTCCGATTATTATTTGACTTCCTCAGCAAAAAATCTGTCTAATGAGCGACTCACAAAACAACAATCCAAACAGCAACGCCGGCAACGGTGAAAATAAGGGAGGAGATCGCCGTAGACGCAATCGAGGCGGACGCAACCGCAATAGAAATCGCAAGCCAAAAGGCGAGGGACAAGAGCAAGCGCAAGGTGAGGCCAAAGAAGGCCAGGAACCTCGTGAGCAAAAGCAAGGAGGACGTGGGCGAGATGGACGCGGCAGAAATAAAAAGCCGGCGAAAGTCGTCAAAGCACAGCCTGTAGCCGAAGAACTCAAGGAAAACCTTGATGCGCAAGCGGATCTGTATGATATGAACTTCGATACTCCCGAAGTGGAATGGGAAGGTGCAGATGTGTTGACCAAACCTGTAGTGGGGATTACCTGTGGTGATCTCAACGGTATAGGCATGGAGATCATCATTAAAGCCTTGGAAGACGAACGAGTGGCTGAGCTATGCACACCTGTTGTCTTCGCCTCAAGTAAACTGGCGTCCTACCATCGCAACGCCATTGATAAGCGTGATTTCAACTTCAACGTTGTGGAAGGTGTTGACCAAATCAAGGAAGGCAAAAACAACCTCGTTTCTGTTTGGGAGGATAATGTTGAACTTGAATTAGGCATTCCCACAGATGTAAGCGGTGAATATGCGCTGAAGAGTATTGATGCTGCTATTGAAGCCGCTAAAGCTGGACAGATCCATGCTATTGTAACAGCACCCATTAACAAGCACAACATCGCGGAACAACAAGAGGGCTTCAGAGGACATACCGGTTATTTGGCAGAGGCCTTTGGCAACGAAGTGTTAATGGTCCTCGCCTCGGATTATGTTCGAGTGGCTACCGTTACGGGACACGTGCCTATTAAAGATGTTGCCGCATCATTGACCCAGGAAAAGATCAAAAAGAACATTGCGTTATTGGCCCAGAGCTTGAAACGCGATTTTGGAAAAATTAAGCCGACCATCGCGGTGCTAGGCTTAAATCCGCATGCTGGCGAGATGGGAACCATTGGCAGTGAAGAGGCGGAAATTATAGCCCCTGCCATTGCAAACAGTCAAAAATTAGGTGCCATTGTAAAAGGTCCTTACCCTGCCGACGGCTTCTTTGGGCAAGGCCATGAAGAGCGCTTCGATGCAGTGTTGGGCATGTACCATGATCAGGTGTTAATTCCGTTCAAAAGTTTAGCTATGGGAACTGGGACCAATTGTACCGCGGGGCTCAGCGTAGTCCGTACTTCTCCTGATCATGGAACGGCTATGCACATTGCCGGACAAGGCAAGGCAGACCACACCTCGTTCCAGCACGCCATCTTCACCGCGATAGAAACGGTTCAAGCGCAAATTCAATACGATGAGATGACCGCAAATCCTCTCAAAAAACAAAAAGAGAAGAATTAGAAGTTTTCAACAATTTGAATATCTTTGCACGCTCATTCAGAGATAATTGAAGAAGTGAAAACTAAGGACTTTGATATCGCCTTTATCGGCTTGTCCAACGGGGCACACGTATTTGAGTTTAATCTGGATGATTCGTTCTTTGAACTTTTCGAGTATGACGATTATTCACAATTGCGTGGAAAAGTCACGATGGAAATGGTAAAAAGCGAGACTGTTTTGGACCTCAGCTTGAATTTTTCAGGCAGCATCCAAGCGCCTTGCGACGTAACCAACGAGCCCTTCGAGCAGGCATTAAGTAATGCTTTTGAAATTCAGGTAAAGTTTGGTGATGCCTATAACGACGAAAATGAGGAGTTGTTGATTTTACCCCATGGTGAGCACCAGTTCAACATCGCACAAATGGTGTACGAACTAGTGTTGTTGAGTATTCCAGCAAAGCTATATGGACCGAATGCCGGCAACGGTATCGAGGATTACTTGGAGGACGAAGTTGAAGAAACTGAAACGGATACGGACCCACGTTGGGACCAATTAAAAGACTTGTTGAATAAATAACGAATTGAAAAATGGCACATCCTAAGCGCAGACAGTCTAGCACAAGAAGAGACAAGCGTAGAACGCACTACAAAGCGGCTGATCAGCAATTGGCTATCTGCCCAACCACTGGTGAGGCTCACCTTTACCATCGTGCACACTGGCACGAAGGAAAACTTTACTACAAGGGTAAAGTGGTCATGGAAAAGGCGTAAGCCCTCCGTTTAACGCATTGATTGTTAAAAAAGTAGCCTTTTTTAGGGCTACTTTTTCTTTTTTGGGCACGTCTAAAAAAATCTAGGGGCCTATTTTAGCCCCCACAACAACAAAGCTATGAAAGCAGCAATCACCGCTATCGGCGGATATGTTCCGGAATATGTGTTGACCAATGCAGAATTGGAAACTATGGTGGAGACCAATGACGAGTGGATCACCACAAGAACCGGAATTAAAGAACGACGCATTCTTAAGCCCGAAGAAGGCATGGGTGCCTCCTACCTCGCCGTCAAAGCGGTAGAAGCAATGAAAGCCGAATATGGAGTGCGCGTCGATGATGTTGATTTAGTCATCTTAGCTTCTGTCACTCCCGATATGCCCGTAGCCATTACCAGTGCTTATATCGCACAAGAAATAGGTGCTACAAACGCATACGCATTCGACCTACAAGCTGCCTGTTCATCATTCCTTTATGCCGTAAGTAATGCGGCAGCCTACATCGAATCTGGCAAATACAAGAAAGTATTGGTCGTAGGTTCTGATGTGATGAGCTCTATTGTGGATTATACCGACCGCACCACCTGTATCCTATTCGGAGACGGATGTGGGGTTGTATTGATGGAGCCAAATGAAGAAGGTTTAGGGGTGCAAGACGAATTGCTGCGTACTGATGCGACAGGAAGAGATTTCTTGCGTATCGAGGCGGGCGGCTCTTTTCTTCCTCCTTCTCACGAAACCATTGACAACAAACAGCACGCCATTCGCCAAGAAGGTCAAAGCGTATTCCGCTTTGCAGTTAGCCGTATGGCCGATACTTCAGCGGAATTGCTGGAAAAGAACGGCTTAACGGGTGATGATGTAGCCTACCTGGTACCACACCAAGCGAACTTGAGAATTATTGATGCCACGGCACGTCGTATGGGCCTTACCAATGATAAGGTTGTGGTCAATATTCAAAACTACGGAAACACTACCTCTGCAACCATTCCACTCGGGCTTTGGGACTTCAGAGGTAAGTTTAAGAAAGGTGATAACATCTTCTTCGCGGCCTTCGGCGGCGGATTTACATGGGGAGCCATGTGGATCAAATGGGCCATCGATAAAAAATAACTCGTACATTCATATTCCTAAATAACACACGAACATGGACTTGAAAGAAATCCAAGCACTCATCAAATTCGTTGCGAAAAGCGGCGCTCAAGAAGTGAGTCTAGAAACTGAAGACTTCAAGATCAACATCAAAACAGGTTCTGATGCTGAGCAACCAACAATCATTCAAGCGATGGCTCCACAAGCTCCTGTAGCTATGGCAGCGGCTCCAGCGGCGGCAGCTCCAGCGGCCCCAGCGGCTCCAGCGGCTCCAGCGGCAGAAGCTCCAGCAGATGATGATAGCAACTATATCACTGTAAAATCTCCAATGATTGGTACGTTCTACCGCAACGCAAGCCCAGAAGCAGATGCTTTTGTGAAGGTCGGCGACGAGGTGAAGCCAGGTGATGTTGTTTGCATCATCGAAGCGATGAAGCTCTTCAATGAGATCGAAAGTGAGGTAAGCGGAAAGATTGTGAAGGTCTTGGTCGACGACCAAACACCAGTAGAATACGATCAGCCATTATTCTTGGTAGATCCGTCATAAGAACGAAACCTTTCAGGTATGTTTAAGAAAGTACTCATTGCCAACCGTGGTGAGATTGCCCTTCGCGTCATTCGTACGTGTAAAGAAATGGGTATCAAAACGGTGGCTGTTTATTCAAAAGCGGATGCTGATTCACTGCACGTAAGATTCGCAGACGAGGCAGTATGTATAGGCCCAGCGGCTTCTTCGGAAAGCTATTTGAGCATCCCAAACATTATTTCTGCGGCAGAAATCACGAATGCAGACGCCATTCACCCAGGCTACGGCTTCTTAAGTGAAAATGCCAAATTCTCTCGTATATGTGAAGAGCACGGCATCAAATTCATTGGTGCAAAAGCAGAGCAAATTGAAAAAATGGGCGACAAAGCTACGGCTAAGGAGACCATGAAGGAAGCGGGTGTTCCTTGCGTTCCTGGTTCTGAAGGCATCCTCGAAACCTATGAAGATGCAGTAGCAACAGCACGTGCTATTGGCTACCCCGTGATGATGAAAGCGACCGCCGGTGGTGGTGGTAAGGGGATGCGCGCTATTATGGAAGAGGGCCAATTAGAAGGTGCTTGGAAAAGCGCACGTCGCGAGGCGGCTGCAGCCTTTGGAAACGACGGCATGTACATGGAGAAGCTCATTTTGGAGCCTCGCCATATTGAAATTCAAGTGATCGGTGATGCCTACGGTAAGGCTTGTCACTTGAGCGAGCGTGATTGTTCGGTACAACGTCGCCACCAGAAATTGGTCGAAGAAACGCCATCTCCATTCATGACGGATAAGCTCCGTAAGAAAATGGGGGATGCGGCGGTAAAAGCAGCTGAATTCATTAAATACGAAGGCGCCGGTACAGTTGAGTTCTTAGTAGATAAGGACCGCAACTTCTACTTCATGGAAATGAACACACGTATTCAGGTAGAGCATCCAATTACCGAGCAAGTAGTTGGATTCGATTTGATTCGCGAGCAGATTAAAGTTGCCGCTGGAGAGAAGATTTCAGGTAAGAACTACTTCCCAGAAATGCACAGTATTGAAGTTCGTATCAACGCAGAAGATGCGTTTAATGACTTCCGTCCCTCACCAGGTGCTATCACCTCATTCCATGCCCCAGGAGGTCACGGAGTTCGCCTAGACACACACTGTTACAGCGGGTACGTCATTCCTCCGTTCTATGATTCTATGATCGCTAAGTTGATCGTAACGGCTCGTACTCGTGAAGAAGCTTTAGATAAGCTAGAGCGTGCTTTGGACGAGTTTATCGTAGAAGGTATTAAAACGACTATTCCTTTCCACCAACAGTTGTTAGACAACGAAAACTTCCGCAAAGGGGTCTACACGACCAAATTCATGGAAGATTTCGAGTTGGTGGCTGAATAATAGATCCTCAACAAATAAAAACCCCCGCGCCGATGGCGCGGGGGTTTTTTATGCTCAAAATTTTTTCCTTAGAACAACTTCCGAGGCGCATGACAATAAGGGGTTCCACCTTTGTTGTCATAATAATCCTGATGGTAGTTCTCCGCCGAGTAAAATTCCGCCGCCGGCAAAATCTCTGTCGCGACATCATACCCTTTCTCGATCAACAGGTCCTTCAACATCTGCGAGGTTTCACGTTGGGCTTCGTTTTGGAAGAACACAGCACTGCGGTATTGCGGACCTATGTCCGGACCTTGACCGTCGCGCTGAGTTGGGTCATGCGTTTCAAAGAATACTCGGGCCAATTCCTCAAAGCTCACCTGAGCCGGGTCAAAAACTACGTGTACAGCTTCATAGTGTCCAGTGCGTTTGGTACAGACTTCGCGGTACGACGGGTTCTTCACAAAACCCCCAGTATATCCGCACGTAGTGGCGATGACTCCGGGTACTTTTTGCAGGTAAAATTCGGTCCCCCAAAAACAACCTGAGGCTAATACTGCCACCTCCTGGCCTGCTTCAGCCGCAGGAATGGTCGCCATAGCATATGGATCTGACATTTTCGATTTTGTTTGTGCGTTGCAGCTCGACAGCCCTACGACGGCGAGCAATAAAAGTTTCCAATTCATGGTAGTATTAACGCAAAAATTGGACCTATTGTTTCTTACAAATCGCTTATCCGATAAAGCCTTTGGCCATAAGAACTTCTGCAATTTGAACGGTGTTGGTGGCTGCACCTTTGCGAAGGTTGTCACTCACAATCCACATGTTGAGGCAACGATCGGTGGTGAAGTCACGACGTAATCGGCCCACAAAAACATCATCCTTGCCCTCCGCCATCAAAGGCATTGGGTAGGTATTGAATTCCGGACGGTCCTGCAAGGTCACCCCTGGGGTCTCGCTCAAGATTTTACGCACTTCCTCCAAAGTGAAATTGCGCTCAAACTCTACGTTCACACTCTCGCTGTGCCCGCCTTGAACAGGTACACGAACGGCAGTGGCCGAAAGTTTGATGCCCGCATCGCCAATGATTTTGACAGTTTCGTGAGTCATTTTCATCTCCTCCTTGGTGTAATCGTTGTCCAAGAACACATCACAATGCGGGATACAATTACGGTCGATCTTGTACGGATAAACCATCTGAGGATCCTCGCCAATACGCTCGCCCTCGAGCTGATCTACCGCCGCTTTCCCAGTACCCGTAACACTTTGGTAAGTGCTTACGATCACGCGTTTCGCGCCAAAAGCTTGGTGAAGGGGATTGAGGGCAACGACGAGTTGGATTGTAGAACAATTCGGATTTGCGATGATCATATCGCCTTCTTCGAGGACATCAGCATTGATTTCTGGTACGACCAATTTCTTATCGGCGTCCATGCGCCAAGCACTAGAGTTGTCGACCACGCGCGTGCCCAGAGCTGCGAATTTTGGAGCCCACTCCAAAGAAGTTTCACCGCCAGCTGAAAACAAAGCAACATCTGGAGCCACAGCAACCGCATCGGCCAAACTCACGATGGTCCAATCCTGTCCTCCAAAGGCAACTTTCTTCCCTACACTGCGCTCCGAGGCTACGGGAATTAATTCCGTCACTGGGAAACTGCGCTCCGCCAATACTTTCAAAATGATTTGGCCCACCATTCCAGTGGCACCAACAACCGCGACTCTCATAAAATGTCTTAACTTAAATAGAACCCCACAAAACTAATTCTAATCCGCCTTATGAACTACACCTTGTTTCGAAGTGTACGAACACTTCTGTTTTGCCTCATTTTAAACAGCCTACACGGCCAATCCACCGTAATTTCGGACTCCCTCTTTACCAAAAATCCCCTTTGGTCAGGGGATACCGCTTGGATGAATTTCACGAGCGAAGGCCTGCGTACGAATGCACCTGGGGCAGGATCACTGCATTGGTCCCTGCCCTCAAACGCCGCAATCAATGCACAGTGGCGGCTCAACATCACACTTGACTTTAACCCCTCTTCCAGCAATTTTTGCGAGGTCCAATTCATCGATGGACCCAAGGGACAATACGTCTTGCAACTCTCCGGCAATTCTTCGGATGCCCTGAGCCTCATCTTAAGACGCCCTGGCCACAATGACTCCACCATCACATCCCTTCCCGGCTACCTTAACCAAAGCAATCCAACCCTTCACCTCCGACTCACCCGCGATTCCTCCTACACATTCCGAGTGTACGACAACCAAAACCTCCTGCTCAGTGCCACCGACAGCACCCTGCGCAACTCACGCCGTTTCACCCTCTATTGCCAATACACCTCCTCTCGTGTGGACAAGTTTTTATTTTCCACATTGCACCTCGAAGGTCATGCCTTCCAAGACACTTTGCCCCCACGTCTAATCTCCATCGCCCAAGAATCTCCCCGCGCCATCCGCCTCAGGTTCAACGAGGCCTGCGTCCCCGCCCAAGGCACTCTCAACGGACTCATTGCCTACGACCAGGGCACGGCCATCGATACCGCACTTTACCCTGAGCTTGATGGACGGAATTGGACCTGTACCTTTCCCAAACCCTTACCCCGAACCGCGCTGGCCTTTCTACTTCAAAACACCGTCGACACCGCCCAAAACCCCTCCGGCAACCTCTGGGAATTCCTCGACATCGATTATCTCCCCGAGCGATGCATGGCCATCACCGCCATCCAACCCTTCGACCAAAGCCTCCCAAGTTTCCTGCGCATTCAAAGCCACCACAGCACTCCCGCAAACCTCCACTGGCGGTCCCTCTCTGGCACCGAGCGCTCCTATGCCATTACCATCGATTCCGGCCTCACCACCCTCCTCATCGACCTGCCCACCTCCGGCGCTATCTGGATCGAACACGAGCAAATCCTACTGGCCCACCACACCTTTGACGATCTGTTCAACCCTACCCAGCGTCAAGGCTACCATATGCTTCAAAGCGACAGCCTCAGCTTCGGTAGGCGCCATTGGTCAGTCGTGCCGTCCTCAACGGACCCCAACTGGCTCCAAACAACCACCTTCACGCCCGATCCCGACCAGCTCTTTTCCGAAAACAACGGCTCCCTCTGGATCCAATGGTCCGATAACGCCTACACCCTCACACCCCGTCCCAGCTCCTGGGACCCCGCCCAACCCTACCTCACCTCAACCTCTACCTGGCCGTCCGGACAAACTTGGCCGTGGTCCTTCCCGCCAACCACCATTGCCTCTCAGCCCGATTCCGGCCACATCCTCCTCAACGAAATCCACTTTGCGCCGGATGCCCTCAACGAATTCATCGAAATCGCCAACCTCACTGACCGCCCAATCGTCACCGCTGACCTTTGGCTACAACTTTGGGATGGCCCCAACCTTCTGCGCGCAGCGCCCTTAGACACCAGACCCTTAAGACTGAGACATGACGGCCTATCGCCCGTTCTACTTCCCAATGAAATCCTCGCCCTTCCCGCGCCCTTTACTTTGCCCAACGATTCGCTCACCCTCGAGCTAATTACAGCGCCCGGCCAAATCCTCGATCGAATGACCTATTACCCGCTAGATGTACCCCATGACCATCAAAGCGTCGAGCGCATTTCTTGGCACTCGCCTGGGCATTTACACGCGAATTGGCATCCACACCTTCCGTCTCCTTTGGCATCCACCGAGGCAAGTCCAAACCAGCCAAACAGCGTTGCAGGCGCTTTACCAACACTCCCGCTAGAAGCCTCCATCGTTCCTAATTTCATTGACCTCGGGCCAAACTCAATCACGGGAGGCGGCACCGGATCGGGTGTGTCAAACGGTTCCAGCAGCGGCTCAGGTTCCGGCACTGGCTCTGGATCGGGTGGTTCCGGATCGAGCGCTGGCTCAGGCTCAGGCGCAACCGGCACAGGACCCCACGCGACCTTATGGCTCCACGCTGAGCGCGGCGACCGACTGTACGTGTCCCTCCTCGACCGCACCGGCCGGCTCCTCCACCCCCTAGTCGATGGTCACGAGTTGCCTGCCGCTAAAAAGGGGGCTATTCCGTTTGTTTTGGCTCCGCAGAATTGGGGCGAAGGACACTTACAATCAGGGGTTTACTGGGTACAATGCCGATTAGAAGGACCGCGCGGGACCCGAAAAAAAATTCTGCCGTTATCAATCTACAATCCGTAATTTTCGCCTATGAAAAAGCAGGATTTGATTGCGGGTTTCGACCCCAATGAACCGGCGCTGAACAACGGGTTGTTCGGCTTGCCTTTTGACGCAGAGCAAAGTGAAATCCATGTATTGCCAGCCCCTTGGGAGGTGACGGTGAGTTATGGAAGCGGCACTGCAGCGGGACCTGAAGAAATCTTGAACGCTTCAGCACAGGTGGACCTCTACGATGCCAAATACCCAAAAGGGTGGCAGCAGGGCGTGTTCATGTTGGAGGAAGATGAGCGATGGCGGAAAACGGGTGAGGGCTTGAGAGAATTGGCCCTAGAATACCTCCACGCTTTAGAAATCGATGAAGTAGGGGCTGAAGAAGAAAAGACGCTGGACCAAATCAATGATAAGTGTACCGCCTTTCACCTTTGGGTGGAGAAGCGCATTGGCCAAATCCTAGCTCAAGGAAAAAAAGCGGTGTTGCTCGGAGGCGATCACAGCACATCGCTTGGCGCTATTCGTGCACACAAGGCAAAATTTGGTGATTTCGGTATCCTACAAATAGACGCTCACGCAGATTTGCGCCCGGCTTATGAGGGCTTTACCTACTCGCACGCGAGCATTATGTACAATGTGCTTAAAGAGCAGCTGGCCACAGGGTTGACCATCGTTGGTTTGCGCGATTATTGCCACCAAGAGGCCGATTTGATTGAGAGCGATCCACGCATTCATGCGTTCACGGACCAAGAGGTAAAGGCGGCGCGGTTTGAAGGAAAGAATTGGGCCGACCAAGTGGCTGAAATCATCGCCACCTTGCCACAGCAAGTGTATTTGAGCTTTGATATCGACGGACTCAACCCATCGCTTTGTCCAAACACCGGCACGCCTGTGCCTGGCGGTATGGAACTCGAAGAGGTCGTATATCTCATCGATGCTGTGAAGGCGTCGGGACGCACCCTTATTGGGATGGATTTAGTAGAAGTTAGCCCGGGAGAAGATGAGTGGGATGCCAATGTGGGAGCCCGTACATTATATACCCTATCTAACCGCTTGTCCTAAGGTTTTATTCCAAAGAAAGGGCGTAACTTTGTACAAATTCTTAAGCGCAGATTTGCTATGAAATTCGGTGTCATCACCTTCCCAGGGTCAAATTGTGACCAAGACATGATTTACGTATTGGAAACCATCATGGGTTACGAAACTGTGAACCTATGGCACAAAGATACCGACCTGCAAGGCGTGGATTGTGTGGTGCTTCCTGGGGGGTTCTCTTATGGAGATTACTTGCGCAGTGGTGCCATCGCGAAGATGAGCCCTATCATGCAAAGCGTCATCGAATTTGCCAATAACGGCGGGTACGTATTGGGCGTTTGTAACGGTTTCCAAATCCTTACCGAAAGTGGATTGTTACCAGGGGCATTGCGCCACAACAACAGCCACAAATTCATCTGTAAGAACGTGTTCATCAAGCCTGCATCGAAGACCGCAGGAATCAGCGCAGATTTGGACCACAGCAAAGGCTACAAGATTCCTATTGCACACGGTGAAGGAAACTACTACTGTTCGGCAGAGACGCTAGCAGAGCTTAATGCGAACGATCAAATCATCTTCCAATACTGTACGGAAGATGGTGAAGTGACCGAAGCTGTGAACCCTAATGGTACTTTGGTGAATATTGCCGGGGTATGTAATGCGGGTAAAAATGTCTTTGGAATGATGCCGCACCCTGAGCGTGCCGCTGATGAAGAACTCAACAACCAAGACGGTCTTGCTTTGTTTAAGAGCATGATCGCACATATGGAATTGGTATAAATTCCAACTCTCTGAAACTAAAAAACCCGGGCGCTGCGCGCCCGGGTTTTTTTATGCCCTAAAGTGTTCTCCTACTACTGCAGGATTAACGGGATATGTGTGCTGGTGCCTTCCTGAATAGTTTGTACAATGTACGCCCCGCGAGCCCATTGCTGGACATCGATAGCCGTGCGCTGTTCTACCCATTGGTTGTACACCTCGCGACCAGAGGCATCGAGGATGCGGATTTGGGCGCTTCCAGGGAGGGCAATGTTTACCTGCGTTTGAGCGGGGTTTGGATAGATCTCCAAGCCGTTCAACAGCTCTTCGTCCAGGCCAATGTTCACCACCGTGTAGGCGTCTGATACATTCGAACAAAGGATGTTCGAGAAGATGCGTACGTAGTAGGTACCATTGGCTGTCGGTAAGTAGGTAGCGGAGGTTGCTCCAGAAATTGGATCCATGTTATCATCTAACCACTCGTAAGTGAAGGTACCTGCTGGAGTAGCGGCTTCAAGCTCACCCGTGGTCGGGTTCTGACTCACCGTAGGTTGTGATGGTGCCGCCTGTACGCTAATGGCTCGCTTCTTCGTGTTCGTACATCCCGTAGTGGCATCCGTATAGGTGTAGTAGACCCAGTGTGATCCTACTCCGGCCACGGATGGGAAAATGGAATCATTCGTAATACCTGTTCCCGAGTAAATTCCTCCGGCCGGTTGACCGCCCGAAAGGGCCTGTGGACCGTCAAGCTCACAAACATAGCCCTGTGACCCGAGGCTCACTTGAGGACGAGCATTGACCGTGAAGGTTGTAGAATCCATTACTGTAGGATTGGCCACACAGTCGTCCGAGCTGATCATGCGCACGGTAAGGACATCCCCATCTGCGAACTGGTTGGCATAAGTCGTCGTATTGGAAGCGACAACAGTGCCGTTGAGTAACCAATCGATTGACGGGCTCATACCTCCGTTCGTGAAGGTGGCAGTGGCAGTGGCGCTATCGCCATTACATAAGGTAGAGGCCGATACGGCCATCGAAACAGCCGCTGAAGGTGCCGTCACGATGGTGATGTAATTTGTCAATAGTACGGAATCAATACCTGCTGCATTTGAAACCACCAGTTTGACATCGTAAGTGCCTGCATTTGCATAGGTCACCGTTGGGTTCGCCGCCGTCGAGGTCGCTGGACTACCGCCTTGGAAAGACCATAGACGCGCTGTTGGAGCCGGCGCCGAGTAATCGTAGAATGTTATGGATTTACCTGTACAAGCCGCAGTATCTCCGCCGAAGGCAGCCACTGGAGCTACTTGGGCTTGACCGCTAATATTGATGTTGTCTAAGAAGGTATTATTACCATAGCCGTTGACGGCAACGAACTTCACACGTATACCGCTCTTGCCACTGTAGGCATCCAGATCGATGGTCGGACAAGTGACCGAGCTCGAACCGTGACACCAGTAGGTAGAATCTGCCGGCGCAAAAGAAGAGGTGATGGCTCCTGCCGTAGTAAAAGAAGCATCTGTGGCATCGTATGCCGCCACTTCGGTCCAAGTCGAACCACAATCATCACTTACATACACCAACAAGCTATCTGAATACCCGCTGGAGTAGTATGCAGAAGCATATTCAAAGCTCATGCTCACGAGAGTGTCGTTCGAGAAATCAAGTGCAGGTGAAATCAGTTCATCGCGCTGACCTGAACCGCTGTAGGAATAGTGATTCATGAACATTCCTGTAGTTCCTGGGCTGGTTCCATTCACAGATGTTGATGCCCAAGTAATACCACCGTCAGGATTATCGATTTCCCAACCATTTAGTCCGTTTTCGAAATCTTCTACAAACGGCAGCGCTGCGCCGCCTACCGAGATTGCTTGGAATACCGTGGTATCGTCAGAGCCATAAGCGTTCGTTGCAGTCAGAGTAACCGTATATCCTCCTGTAGCCGAAAAAACAAGCTGTGGGTTTTGAGACGAATCCGTTGTACCGTTCACATAGCTGAAGGTAGATGGGCTGATTTGCCATTGCCAGCTTGTGGTCAAGCCCTGGCTTTGGTCAATTAATGAAATGGTATCAGTGGTGCCACAAGGTGCCGCTGGATCTGCCATAAATGCCGCTACCGGTGGCGCTGCGCTTCCAGCCATTAGTGGGCTCTGCCACACGCCACGACCATAGGTTCCAATACGCAATAGATCATCATCTTCATAGATCTCAAAATCTACGACGATCACGTTCGGTAGGTTTTGATTGTAGCTCACCCAGTTCGAAAATGCTGCGCTGTGGTAGTACACACCGATATCCGTTCCTACGTAGATACCATCAGAGGAGCCGCTCTCAAAAGTCACACAGTTCGCAGGAATATTCGGCAATCCCGAGCTCAAGTTCGACCAAGTCTGACCGCCATTGAAAGATTCCATCACCTTCTTATTGCTGGTATATCCGCTGATAGAAATGACAATGTGCTGCTCGTCGTCCGGATCAATAGCGACGCCAGAAATATTATGTGGAGAAGGGCTCAAACCACCGCTTGGGGTGATGTTTGACCAAGTGCTCCCCCCATTACTACTCTTAAAAATATTACTGTTGACCAGAACATAGATATAGTTTGTGTTCGACGGAGCAATTTCGAATTCATCAATATTAGAACCACCACTCACATTCGATGAAGAAGTAGCCGTCCATGAAGCTCCCGCATTGGTCGATTTCCATAGTTTATCAAACCCAGCATAGATGGTGTTTCCGTTGACCGGGTCCACATTAAACGGCGTCACCCAATTCCCAGAACCTGACGGGCTCAAGGTGTTGATGGCGGAGAAGAATCCTCCACCGTTAGTGCTCTTATAGAAATCTCCATAGTAGATGGACGTGTACATGATGTTATCATTGGTCACATCCACGCCATTATCCATCCCGTCTCCACCTGTGACGCGGCTCCACGAGGAAGAACTGCGTAGGTGCGAACCGTTGTCTTGGGCACCCGCAAGGATCACGGTAGTATCCGAGGTACTCTGTGAGATTTTATAGTATTGGGTAATGTTCATGCCGTCATTCAAGTGACTCCACGAACTACCGCCATTGGCAGTTTTATAGACTCCCCCATCGGTTCCTGCGTACAACTGAGAAGTTCCAGGGCGGAATGAGGCGTGGTGGTGGTCTGCGTGCACAAAAGGAATGGATCCGGCACCATACCAGTGGCCGACAATAGACCAATTGGCCCCACCATTCGTACTCTTCCAAATATTTACACCACCGACATAAACCGTGTTCTCGTTCAAAGGATCACAAGCGATACTCAAATCATACCAAGCCTGTCCGCCCGAACCACCGCCCGTTGAAGACCAACCCATGATGTTTGGTGTAGAACTCATCAGCGACCAGTTCGAACCTCCGTTTGTTGAACGGTACAAGCCACCAAAGCCATAGTTACTATCGCCAAAAACGGCATAGAGTAACCCAGGCACGGAGCTCACAGCCACCTCACAACGATATACACCAGATGTGGGTAGCCCGCTTGACATCTGTGTCCACGAATCTCCAGCGTTCACAGAACGGTATACCTTAGGGCTTGAGCCAGAAGTAGTGGCAAACAACGTATCGCCATGGCCCATGTGCACGCCGTAGAACAACCCAGATTGCTCTAAGCTGAAGGTCTGGCCATAGTTTGTACTGCGATAGATTCCGCCATTCGTAGCCGCAACTACAATATTGGTACTATCAGGGTGCACCACCACTCGGCCGATGCGGTAATTATTGCTGACATTGAATGACAAGCCTGTCGCAGACCACGTCACCCCGCCGTCTACAGATTTCATTAATCCAAAGCTGTAAGTATCCGCAGCATCACGGTCCCCAGTGGCTAAATACATGGTGTCCGGATGTTGTGGATCGATAGCCAAATCACTGACCCCAATGTTAGTCAACTCGTCTGTGAAGGTTTGCCAAGTTTGTCCGTCGTCGTAGCTCACCCACAGGCCTCCAGCAGGCGCGCCTGCATAGATGGTATCGTTGTGTTGAGGGTGGAAGGCCACATTGTTGATACGGCCAATTCCATCACCGGAAGGCGCATCAAAAGGACCGGAAGGACGCCAATCTCCATATTCATTAGAGCTCGATTGGCTCTGAATAGCATTGTATAAAACACTTGGGTTAGGACGAACGCCCGTTTCACCCACGCGCTGGCCCATCATATATTCCCAACGCTTGAACTGCTTCCAGCCGTGTCCTTTTTCATACGGCTTACCGGCAAATTCAGATTCGAATTTGTCCACCACAGTATGGAAGTTCACACGGTAATCCTGCATGGCTTCCACCCATGTCATGTTTTCAATCTCGCTCTTAGTCAACGTGTTAGAAGCACGATCTTGAGCAGTAGCAAAAAGGGCAGTGGCAGAAAAGGTAAACGATAGTAAAAGTTTACGTAGCATAGGGATATGTTAAGAGCCCTAAAGTTACAAAAAGTGTACCGCTTGATTGACTAATAGGGTTAAGTCATAATCAATGTGAAATCTGAACTGTATAATGATTACTAAAGTCCTTTCCAACTAATGTAATAATATAACTACCAGATGCGTAGGATCTTACGTCTAGTTTAAGAATAGAATTATTCGAAACTGGCGTTTCCCTTAAAAGCACTCTACCATCCGCCGAAGCAATAGTCATATATACCTCTCCAGTATAGTCTGATTTATCAATCAACACGAAGCCGTCGGCGGGGTTGGGATATATCTGAATTTTGGGCTGTAGAAGTTCTTTTTCTCCCAGATCTTCAATGGTAAGACACAAAGTTGTATCCTGACAGTTTCCCTCAGTAATCGTCACGGCATAATCGCCATTTGACGAAACAACAAACCAATAATCCGTGGTGGTTCCCAACAGCTGATAATTAGGTGAACCGCACTTGTACCATGAGTATAAGTCATACCCAGCGGTAGTAAATATGGTATCTACATTTCGCTGTATCGTAGGGATAATATTAACCACCAATAAATTCAGTGTCACCACACTGTCACAACCGTTCGATCCCGTCAACGTATAGGTCGGGGTCGAGGTAGAACTGCTGTAGGTGTTGCCGTCTATCCATGTGTAGGAACCACAACTACTCACATTCTGGGTAAAGTAGCTCGGGCTGTTCACCAATAAATTCAGTGTCACCACACTGTCACAACCGTTCGATCCCGTCAACGTATAGGTCGGGGTCGAGGTAGAACTGCTGTAGGTGTTGCCGTCTATCCATGTGTAGGAACCACAACTACTCACATTCTGGGTAAAGTAGCTCGGGCTGTTGACAACAATATCTTGTGTTTCCCAACTACTACAGCCGTATTGATTGGTAGCATATAAAGACAAAGTGTAAGTAACAGGAGTGCCTGATGAATTATTAAATGTATAGTTAGGAATACTATTTATGCTTGTATCAATATTCGTACCTGCTGAGTCAATAGTCCATACATAGAACGCAACTCCGGCTGTATTATATGATATTGCAGGGGTCCATGGTGCGCAAGTGGCACCAACGTTACTTGAAGCTGTCAAGGGGGGAGATTGTATGGTGAAATAAGCGTTAGGAAAGGGAAGTACCTGAACAGTATCAGTAGTGGTAGTTCGACATCCGTTACAATCGGTTACAGTTAGGGTAACTGTGTAGGATATGATGGTCGTATCATTGTTTGTCAATATATAGTTTGGTATGGAGTCTGTGGAAGTGTATACGTTTGTTCCCGCCGAGTCGATGGTCCAATCGTAGGTTAAATTATAACAAGTATCAAAAGGATAGGCGTAATTATAGAGTATCTCGTTAATATTAGTGCTATCACAGGTATAACTCTGTAGATAAACATCGGCCATCGGTGGAAAGAATGCCTGAAAATTTTCTGTGGTGGAGTCCTGACATCCATTGTTATCTGTAACAATCAGTGTTAAGCTATAGTTATGATTACCATTGTATGTCGGCGCTAGATTAAATACTGGAGCATTAGATGTGCTTGTGGTGGTTCCGTTTGGTCCTGAGAGTCTCCAGAGCCATTGTGTGATGTTGTTAAATGTTTTGGAGGTGTCGTTAGGGGTTAGGGTGAATGGTCCACAGGAGTCGGTGGGTAGTTGGAACCCTGCTTTAGGTCTGGAGTAGAGTGTAAGGTCTACGGTATCGGCGTTTGTACATCCGGAGTCTGAGGTTACCGTGAGCGAGAGTAGGTATTGTTGGTTGTTATTAGGCCATTGTAGGTCGGCGAAGCTTAGGGTAGGGCTGCTGGTGGTATTGCCGTTGAGCGTGGCCAGCGAGGCGAATGTTCCGTTGGCAGTGATGTTCCAGTCGTAGGAGAGGTTGTTGCCGACGGAGTTGTCGGTGATGTTGGGTGTCCATGGCGCACATGCGGCGGTATCGACGTTGAAAGCGGCCAGTGGAGTGGGCAGTACGGTTACAGTGAGTTCTAGGGAGTCTTTACATCCGGTTCCTGCTTGTACGATGTGTTTAATCTTGTATTCTTGGTTGGCGGTGTAGGAGTTGTTGTTCAGGGCGGGCCATATAGGGTTGGTACCACTGAGGTTGTACAATATTGTTCCTGTGCTGCTGTAGATGATCCATGAGTGTGTGAGTGTGGCATCGGCGGCTAGACTGTCGAGGACAGGGGTAAAGGGCGCACATCCTTGGTTGGTGACTAGGCTCCAGTATGGGTTGGGGTTTTCAATGGTGCTTACGGTGACGTTTACGGTATCGTTTTCACATCCGTACTGTGAGGTGACGATGAGTTGAACGACAAATGAGGTATCGTCGTCAGTGATGGTATAGTTCAGGTTATGTCTTCCGTTGAATGAGGTTACGGGGATGCCGTCGGTGGTGAATATGTTCCAGGTGTAGTTGTTGTTGCCGGAGAAGTGGTTTGCTTTGATGACGGAGGTGTCGATGGTGAAGGGTGCACAATCGGTGAGTGTGGCCAGGGTATCGAGTTGAGCGATGGCGTTAGGTGCGAGGTATATGGTATCGAATACGGTGGAATCACAACCGTTGTTGTTGGTTACGGTGAGTGTAACGGTGTAGTATATGACGGTGGTGTCGTTGTTGGTCAGGGTATAGTTAGGAATGGAGTCGGTGGTGGTATGTACGTTTGTTCCTAGGGAATCTATGGTCCAGTTGTAGGAGAGTTGGTTGTTGGAGTTGTCGTTTGCGGAGGAGTTGTTCGTTAGTATGGTATTGATGTTAGTTCCGGTACAGGTGGTATCCTGTAGGGTGAACGCAGCGGTAGGTGTTGGGAATACCTGGAAGTTTTCTGTGGTGGAGTCTTGACATCCGTTGTTGTCGGTAACGGTGAGTATTAGTGTATAGTTGTGGTTGCCGTTAAAGGACTGTGGCAGGTTGAATGTTGGGGCATCGGAAGTGCTTGTGGTGGTTCCGTTTGGTCCTGAGAGTCTCCAGAGCCATTGTGTGATGTTGTTGTGTGCTTTAGAGGTATCGTTAGGGGTTAGGGTGAATGGTCCACAGGAGTCGGTGGGTAGTTGGAACCCTGCTTTAGGTCTGGAGTAGAGTGTAAGGTCTACGGTATCGGCGTTTGTACATCCGGAGTCTGAGGTTACCGTGA
>Ga0209037_1000018_pt1 | contig 62944 bp, 61 predicted proteins | sample SaaInl25SG_5_DNA_FD_188225 | JGI IMG/M metagenome (GOLD analysis project Ga0209037, IMG submission 188225) | Marine microbial communities from expanding oxygen minimum zones in the Saanich Inlet - ESP_125SG_5_DNA (SPAdes) (version 2) | ecosystem: Environmental > Aquatic > Marine > Intertidal...
CTATTGTATTAAATATTTCTGAAATCAATTGATCTTGATTTTTTCTTATTAATCTTCTCGCGCCCTTTGCATTTTTAACTGGAAGATTGCGATATAAATATGTTGATGATAATTCGAGTATATCTCTTAACATAAATCTCATGATACATCTTGAGAATTTATAATTTATTTTATCGCCTCGTTTTGCGCTTTTGACCTCTACGATCACAGAGGTTCTTAACGCATTATCCAACGTGATATAGTAGCGCTCTATTTCCTTGGTATACTTCCTGCAACTTCGACACGAAGATGTTGCTTTTACAAAATGTCTTACTGGTTCTAAAGAATTCTTTTGATCATTCTTCTTAGAAGTTTTGTTTTTATTGAAATTATCGTGGAATGATCCGTTGGTATTTATTTCCGTAACCCAATACCAATCATCAGTCCAATAATAAGGATCAGCAAATTCAACTTCTCTCATGAGAACCATGTTAACAGCATAATCGGGTCCACAATAAGTATTAAAATCCAGTTCATTTCTAGATTTTTTATAAAAAGCTATTTCTAATAATTCTTGCTTAGTCGCAATTCTCCAACCTTCGGGTGCGTTTGTAGAACTAGTACAATATGCTCGGCTGGAATAATTATGCATACTGCCTTTTGTATATGCAAATACTACTGGCTTCTTATCTGAGCTAATTTTCCAAATTGTACCTTTCTTCCTATTAATACTTATTTCATCACCTAACGAGTAGTCTTTGTAAGATGTTCTAGAGGTTGAAATCGCCATGTCAATCAAAACTGGATTTTTCTTGGAATATTTACGTGATGAAAGCCATTTACTATTAGTTGGCACAGCTTTATGACCAGTACTTACTAAATAGTCATTTTCGTACTGAAAACTTTCGGTTATTTTCAAATCGATATTATAGTTAATCGAATTTGTACTTCTGTCATAACCCAGTGACGTTACATTACTCTCAGGAAACTTTACGTTTTTAATTATTTCACGTTTATTCCAAATGATAGTAAATGACCTACCATTCCGCATTTGAATACCGGTAAATTTCTGAAGTGTTTCAATTCTTCCATCTCTATTCACGGCTTTAATAGATAAAAATGCGATGTCTGAATCTTCTAAATCGAGCTCGGCAAAATAAAAACTCCTGATAACATGTGAAGCATGTAGGTCTCCAACATTCCGATCGCCAATATAACCACCTCCCATAAAGCGATTAATTACTTCGCCTTCAAAAATAAAATTTTCGTCTTTTAAATCCGAATAATAAATATCCCCTCTTGCGGCAAAAACGGATACCGTGGATGATAAAACGCTCAAAATAACTAATCCTAATTTTAAAATGTTAAGCTTAAGGTGCATTGTGAATAATTTTTTTGATAACAGATTTTTATAAATGAGCTTAGAAAAAGTAGATAGCCATTTCAATATAAAAAATAATTAACATGAAATATAATCATTCCAGTAAGGATCTAAAGTCAGATTGTTAAATAGTTGTAACTACTCAATTGAGTATCTAGTTAATGGACTTAAAGTAAGTATTCCTGTGCCTTCTTTTGAGACCAACTCCAGAAGCTCATTAATCATGAATGAAACTAGCAATTGCAAGAACCTTTAGTATTACTGAGAATTACGATGACTAATGAATTAATAGTAAGGCCATGACTGCTTTTTGCGGTGTTGCCAGACAACAAAAAACCCGCGCTTCGCGCGGGTTTTCTTTTAGTCAATTCTATCTGTGGTATACACACCAAATTTCGCAAAGAATCGTTCAATGCCGAACCAAAATCCCATTCTATCCAAAATTGGATTTAACCATGGAGTGTAGGTGCAATAGCTACGTGTTTCAGGCTTTGTATGATGCTGCGCATGGTCATGTGGACGTTGAATCACGCCTATTTTTTGTAACCAATTAATAATGGCTGGTTTTTCATTAGGAAACTTGTGAGCCCATTGATGAACAATATTAGCATTAGCGCCAAGAATACCAATAAACCACCATTGCCAACTAACTGTTCCCGTTATGAGGTAAACGCCCAAAAGCATTGCTCCTACGCCTACCCAACCGCTTTTACAGAGGTACCAATAACTTCTTGTGGTCATTCGGCGCGGATTTTCATGGTGCCAAGTATTAATTTCAATTATCGCCCTGCCTAATAGAGGTGTATCTTCTCTTCCGTAACGATCCATCCAAAAGTGGACAACACCCGTTAAGAAATCCAATAAGAGATACAATCCGATAACTTGTAAAACAATTAGAGTAATTGCCATATCATAAAGTTTTGTTCAAAATTATCCACCGGCTTTGGAGGTTAACTGGTCCAAAATAATCAAAAGGAGATAATTAAACCTATGAACAACAGCTCTACGCCTAATTGTTATACACATTGTCTCATTTATGAGACGTATTGCCTTGATTTTCGTCCTAAAAAGTAAATGCTATGTTCAAGGCTGCAAAAAATGCAGTGAGCACACTGATAACCCATACACTTTGCTTATTGCTCGCATCACCGCTTGCAGTTATTCGCGCAAATAATGTAGCAAGTATGAACCAAGCGATATAATTAGACATAGGCACTTGTTGCTCAGCCCAAACCCAAAAACCCAACTCGATAGCAACAGGCTCTATCAATACATCCATGAGAACCATAGCGGTTCCTGTAATCAAAGATTTAGCCCATTTATTCCTCGTCCATCGACCAGCTACGTCAAACCAAGCACGGACCAAAACCCACCACAACACCCCAATCATTAAGGGCGTTTGAAATAACATGGGACCTAGAGCAGCTCCATAAGAGTATTCGCCAAAGGGCCAGTTCGTATTTGTGCCAATAACCTCAATTAGAAAACCGAGGAAAACAGGCGTAACATAGAGAAAAACATTTCGAGGGCGCTCACTCGCCATTAGATAGACGGCAAGCAACAACAGTAAATTATACGGTGTTAAGAATACAAAATCTTCACGCCAATCACTTCCCAAAAGAAACAGACCGATAAGGTGAAAGAAGACTAGTATGTATCCTCCGTTTCTAGCATTCCAAAGCCTTATTTCCACCATTTTATTCATCTGCACTGATCCATTCTGCGACAATTTTTCCACTCAACAAACACAAAGGAATACCACCCCCTGGGTGAACCGACCCTCCACAAAAATACAATCCTTTTACGGAGTTACTCTTGTTGGAATGTCTTAAAAAAGCAGCCATCCTATCGTTCGAACTGCTACCATACAATGCACCACCAACGCTGGATGTTCGAGCATGTATTTTAGGCGGAGTGAGTATCTCCTCAGTTTCGAGTAAAGGTTCTATGTCAATTCCCAGTACCCGTTTGATACGCATAAAGATAATTCGACGCAGTTTCTCTGTTATTTCATCCCAATTTTGACCTTGATCGTATGGCACATTGATCATTACAAACCAAGAATCCTTTCCTTTTGGGGCATCCTCTGGCTCCAATCGATTGGAAACATGTATGTATATGGTTGGATCATCCCAAAAGGTCCCATTCGATCGTATTTTATTAAATTCTTCTCGATAGTCTTCGCTAAAAATAATGTTGTGAAGACCCAGGTCTTGTAAAGAGTCTCCCAAACCCCAATAAAATATGAGCGCACTTGAACTAGGTTCCAAGGATAAAGTTTTTTCCGGCCGTCTCACTTCTTTGGGCATCATTTCGCCATAAGCATATTTAATATCTGTATTACATACGACCGTATTAAAGGGGCGGAATTTTCCATTTACATTGATGCCGATAATGCGTTTATTCTCCACGCATATTTCACCTACTTTGGAGTTCAACTCGAATGTTACACCAAGTTCACGAGCTAAGCGGGTTAAACTCTGTGAAATAGAATGCATTCCGCCTTTAGGAAAATAAGTACCCACGCCGTGTTCTAGATGAGAAATCATTTGCATAATACCTGGCGTTTGATATGGAGATGAACCGTTGTAAGTCGCATACCTGTTGAAGAGTTGAACTAATTTTGGCTCATCAAAATATCGTTTGTTCTGCGTATCTAAAGTTGAAAAAAGGCCCAATTTTGGAATCTCCGAAATCACTCTTAATACTTTAGGACTCATAAAAGTACTCAACTTATGAAGGCTATTCTCCAAGAAAAATGGAGCCGTTAACTCATACTTCTTTCTAGCATCTTCAAGATATTGTCCAACGTTATGGGCGGATTTTTTACCAAAGGCTTCGGTAACTGCGTTAATATTTTTGTCAGTAGAAGGAAACAACGTCAATCTTTTTCCGTCTAACCAGAAATAACGGCAAGCTTCATCATGCGCGTGATATTGAAAATATTCATTGCTTGATTTTCCTGCTATATCAAATAGTTCATCCACCAAATGAGGCATGGTGAACAGAGAAGGGCCCATATCGAACCTAAATCCATCTTTTTCGAAGGCTGTAATCTTGCCACCGGTATAGGAGTTTTGCTCGAATACAACCACCCTTTTACCTTGTACTGCGAGACGAATAGATGCGCTCAAGCCTGCGATACCTGAACCAATTACAGCAACCGATTCTTCAATATTTTTCATTGGGTATTGAGGTGATTTAATCTAGACGCAAAATAAACAACGGGGCAGCTTTATTGTTGTGATTTGCATGGAAAATAAACTATATCGCGCTGCTTTAATATTCTTCGTAGCCATGTTGCTTCTAAGTATTCTATGGCCCTATGAGCGAAAGCTACAGCATTGGGACAAGGAACCAAATTATTTGGTCAAGGAAAGTGACGAGATTTTTTTCAACAACACTCGGATTCATCAATATCGGACAGAAGAACGAGCAGAATTAGCCCAACAAGGTTTTAAAGTTCATCGTTATTTAAAATGTACTAACGACACCGCTCAACCCTTGATTAACTTTACCATAATCAATTCTTGGCGTACGGACCAAGCCTTCATTATAGCCGAGCCGAATTCACGCTCATATTTCTCCGACACAGTGCGTATTGCGTTGAATGATTCTGTGATCAAACTAAGTCTTGATCATATGGACTTTGTTGGTCACTATAGACTCGCAGCATGGGTTTTTCAAAATTCGTTAGAATACCGAAGAGCCTTCATTTTACAAGGGTCAGATTCCTTATTGCTGAATGGCACCCGAAGCAACGAAAAGGCAAATCAGTCTGTACTTAAAGATTACTTCAGGCTTGTGGGGCGTTATCGTTAGCTTTTGACCTCCCCGCAGCCCGAATACTCAATAACTGAACAATTAATGCGAATCCTACAGAACTATAAATATATGGTTTCGGGATTTCAACATGAGCACTTTCGGCTACCAGAACCGTACCAATCATGATCAAAAAACTTAGGGCTAAAATCTGAAGGCTAACGTGTTTTTGAATGAATTCGGCAATAGGTTTGGCGAATGCAAGCATGATAACCATCGATATGATTACGGCTACAATCATTATGATAAGTTCCTCCGTCATGCCAATTGCAGTTAACACACTATCGAAGCTAAAGACGATATCAAGAAGTCCTATCTGGATAATTACACCGAAGAGTGACTTAGGCTTAGCTTTATGATCTCCATGTCCATGTCCTTCTGTCTTTTTGAAAATTTCTGTTGAAGATTTTGCAAGTAAGAATACACCACCACAAAACAAAATCAAGTCTCGACCCGTAACCATGTGAGTTCCAATGTTGAAAATTGGTTCCGTGAGCCCTATAAGCCAAGATATACCTAGTAACATAAGTACTCGAAATCCTAATGCTAGCGCAAGACCCATTCGACGTGCCATCGGTTGTTTAGACGGCTCAAGATCATTTGACAATAATGAAATAAAAATGATGTTATCAATACCTAGTACTATTTCTAAAAACGTCAGCGTAAGGAGTGATAATAGGCCAGGAGCCGTGAGTAGTGCTTCCATTAGAGTGCAGTTTATCTTCTCAATAAAGGTATATCTTTGAACAACAACCTAAATCTAAGTACATGAAAATTCTTAAGACTTTATTAATCATTGTTAGCGTGCTAGCAGGAGTTTTTGTCATATGGAATACAACACTTCCATCGAACTTTGAGGTGAAACGTTCAATTACAATGAATGCACCGCCTGAAGCAGTAAGCCATACAGTATCAAATTTCAACACATGGCCAAATTGGAGTGTTTGGTTTCAATTAGATTCTACCATGACCTACGAATTAGGCGACCCTTATCAAGGAGTTGGCGGATCCTACAGTTGGACCAGTGAAGCCATGGGCGGGGGAAACATGTCTATTCTCGAATATACCGAGGGGAAATCCATGAAAACTGAAATCCACTTTGACGGTCAAGGCATGAGTAATGGCTCTTGGGATTTTGAAATCCAAGACAATGGCGCAACGAAAGTTACTTGGGGCTTAAGCGGTGAAATGGGCTTCTTTAGCAGATTCATTGGTACTCAAATGGACAAATGGGTCGGACCAGATTTTGAGGCAGGCCTTCAAAACTTAAAATCATATGTGGAGTCCGCTGTCGCTGCGGCAGAAGTAGAGGCTAGCATAGCCCATTCAGATTCCCTTTCGATCGACTAATTACTTAGGGAGGCGGCTCCTACGGGTCGCCTCAAATTTTTCATAGAAGAATACAATTCCTAAGATGAGTAACATCCCATAGAAGATGTCCTCAAAGGGAATGGTACCCAACCGAATACCGAGGTTTTCCTCCTTGTTGTACCAGACGACCGGATTCTTCGTGAAAGAACCCGTTAAAATGCCGTTTTTCAAAAAGAAGGGAATCAAGGCAATACTATAGCTTTCATAGAACCTTGGAAGCCAAGCGCTGCGGGCAATCCATGCAACGTAAATGAGCGCCAAGCCCAGTAATAGGAAGGTTGCCGCGGTATATAGCTTGTCTAATGACATCAATCCAACGATAATGGTAAATGGGATGAGCAACTGGCTAACTCGATTCGCCACTGCAACGCTCATAATACCATCCGGAAAGAATAATTCCATGCACTTATAGATGAACACACAAGCAAAAGGCACAGTGATAAAGAACAGATACTCACCCAAGGGCAATCCGAACAGCTCTACCCCACTGAGATAATCAGGGGTAAATCCCCACACGCCAAGATCAGTGTACCAAATATCCCAAATCAGAAAAAATCCGCTCCAAATAAGCATGGCTTTACCCAAAGAACCAAAGCTTTTATAGTATGCGATTCGAGGTTCAAAGCTTCGTATCAATGGTACGCTCACTGTGAAGAAATTGAGCAATAAATAAAGCCATTTGGTTTCTAACACGGTTTCTAAGAATTGGCGCGCATTTGGCGTACCTGTCGGATGTATTTTGGATGTACCCATAACATCCCAAAATTCTCTCCGTTTTCTTTACCTAGGTGGCGGTGGTGCATCTTGTGCGCCAATCGTACCGCTTCCCAATATACAAAACGGGATTTCTTTAAAACCGGCAGTCTTTGGTGAATAAAGAGTTCATGAACCATAGCATATGCAAAACCATAAAGAGCAATACCTGCACCAATGGCCACGCTGGAGCCATTCTCATTAAACATGCCCAACATTATACACAACCATGATGGTATGGCAAAAATTAAAAAGAATGTATCGTTCTTTTCCAATGCGCCTGGTGTCTTGGTGTGGTGATCGTCGTGGAGAAACCATAAAACACCATGCATAAGGTATTTGTGGGCTGCCCAAGCTACACCTTCCATGGTAAAAAAGGTCAACACTACGATGCAAATCTCAATGGGTGTCATGAACCAAATTTTGTACATAATCCAAGCTTTCCGACACGTGATCGTTTGCTCGAAATAAACTTTTGAAAATATACGCTACTTTATGGGAACCATCAGTGACATAAGTAATTCTATTCGCTACAGTATTAAAAAGCAATCCTGGTGCACCGAATGATTTACGCACCACATGACCAGGGTCACTTAGTACTGGGTATTTTAAATCAAACTTGTCGGCGAAGCTTTTGTGCATGCTTACCTCGGCATCATTTATACCAATAACCTGTGCTCCCGCCGCTTGAAACTCTTTTTCATAATCTCTAAACGAACACGCTTCAGCAGTACAACCAGGCGTATGGTCCTTTGGATAAAAGAAGATGACCAGAGGTTTCCCTTCAAAATCTTTTCTTTTAACCCACTGACCGTGTTGGTCTTGTAATTCGAAGTCCGGAATAAGATCGCCTATTTCGAGGGCTTTAGGTAGGGACATTTGTGCGGTTTTTATTTATTCTCTAAAACCGAATTACCATCCTTTTGTTCGAGATTCAAATCAAATTTTTGCCATTCCCACTCCTTGAACTCCCTTAATTCAACAAATGTATTTTTACCGTATTCATTTGGAGTGAAGCCCATGTTCAAACCTCTATATTCTTTTGTTCCTTCTGTAAGTTGACGAATATAAAATTGCATGATATCGTAGCCATTGATGGCATAAACATTTGGCTGGGCATCATATTTCTCACGAAATTCAGAAACCACAGTCATCACTTCAACACTGTTATAGTCAATGTGCGAAGAAAATGCGCATATAACTTCTTTCTCTCGTGCGAAGTAATCAGGTGTTATCCCTGATAATTCAACTTGAGCCTCGATAGTGTTCCAAGTATATGATGCTTTCCCGGAGCGAATATTTCGAATAACGTCTAGTACAAACGCAGGATCTGTGTCCAAAATGATTAAATCATAATGAACTTTTGTACTCAAACGAGTTAATTTCAAATTCTCCTTCCACCCAGTTTGGTTAAGTATTATAGTCGCATTGATAGAATCTGAAAAAAGACGTTCAATCTTATCACCGGTAATGTATGTTGACTGTCCAACCACTAGTAATTGTCTAGGTAAATTATCCTCTGTGGAATCTTTTGCACGACGGAGCATTAAATCTGCAATGGCCTGCCATTGATAATCCTCATTAACAATCGAATTCTTTATTGGCAGATTATTTATCTCAGGATTTTTACTCATTGGGCTGACCAATTTATGTAACCCTTGGTATTCCCTCAACTCTAAAATTCGTTTTGCATACAATGGACCGATGATTAAATCAAATGAATCTAACGGGTTATTCTTTAGTATGTCATTGATGGTGTTCTGGTTGTTGTAAGTATCCCTGTATTGTAATTTAACGGTACGTGTTGAATCATTTAAATCATCCAAAGCTAGTTCCATGCCTTGTCTAAAGCTGAACGACATTTCACTTATCCCTTTTCGTTTTGAATCATTGGCATACTCGTAAATACAGAATGGAAGCAAGGTTAAGACATTTACTTCGCTCAAGAGTTGGGTTTGAATAGAATCAACCTGAGAACTATCTATAACCGAAAGTGCAGTTGAATCAATTTCTTGCGATGCTGTGATTTCAATACGTACCTCGTCTCCTATGGTATCTACGGATAAGGATAATCCCATCATCTGGCCTGAATCTGTTGGCTTGACCAAATACATACCTACTCGCCATTCAGACTTGGCATCTGGATTCAATAAATAAAATTCTCGAAGCGACGTGAATCCCCATTCTTTGGACAACTTTTTAGGCGTATCGCTGGATTGCACTACGTAAATTTCATACAAATCCCTTTTTACCTCTGGGTTCTGGCTGCCGGGGATTTTAATCGTATCTCCAATGGCTAGATTGATACCGTCCAGCTGTGGATTAGCTTCTTGTACCTCTTCTATTGTGAGTCCATATGTTTTGGAAATTGAATAAAGAGTGTTGCCCGCGACCACAACGTGCTCAGTGACACCTTGTCCATACGCTGTTGACGACAACAGGAGGACAATTATGCATATGCTCTTTTTTATTCCCATTCAATAGTGGCAGGTGGCTTAGAGCTAATATCGTAAACGACACGATTCACTCCTTTCACCTTATTAATAATCTGATTACTGACCTTCGCTAGGAATTCGTAAGGAAGGTGAACCCAATCCGCTGTCATTCCATCCGTACTTTCTACGGCACGCAGTGCAACAACTTTTTCATAAGTTCTCTCGTCTCCCATTACTCCCACGGAATTCACAGGTAAGAGTATGCAACCAGCTTGCCAAACTTTATCGTAAAGACCTTCCGTTTTCAATCCATTGATGAAAATGTGATCTACTTCCTGAAGGATACGTACTTTTTCAGCCGTGATATCACCGAGGATACGAATGGCTAATCCTGGACCAGGGAAAGGATGTCGTCCCAACAATTCTGAATTCATGTCCATAGAAGCACCTACTCTGCGAACCTCGTCTTTGAACAATGTCTTTAGCGGTTCAACTACTTTCAATTTCATGAAGTCTGGAAGACCACCTACGTTGTGGTGTGACTTAATGGTCGCAGATGGACCTTTCACGCTAATACTTTCAATGATATCTGGGTAGATCGTACCCTGCGCTAACCAAACTACATCCTCAATCATATGTGCTTCATCATCAAACACTTCAATGAACACACGTCCGATGGCTTTGCGCTTGGCTTCTGGTTCTTCAATTCCTGTCAATGCATCTAAGAAACGATCTGAAGCATCTACTCCCTTAACATTAAGCCCCATCCCCTCGTACTGTTTCAATACCTGGGTGAACTCGTCTTTGCGGAGCAGGCCGTTGTTGACGAAAATGCAATATAAATTGGTCCCAATAGCTCGGTGTAATAGCATTGCAGCAACAGAACTATCCACACCACCGGAAAGTCCGAGCACTACTTTATCATTGCCCAACTGTGCTTTAAGTTGCGACACCGTGTCATCTACAAAATGTGCTGGAGTCCAATCCCCGCTTACCCCTACTACATCGTACAAGAAGTTCTTCAACAATTGAGCACCGTCCGTACTGTGGTATACTTCCGGGTGAAATTGAATACCGTAGGTGGCTTCGTCCTTTACTTGATATCCCGCTACGTGCACATCGTGCGTTGAGGCAATAACTTTAAAATCTGTAGGCAATTCCATGATGGTATCCCCATGACTCATCCAAACCTGAGAACCGGCGGCCACTCCTTGGAATAAATCCGAATTGACATCCACCTCACTCAGGTTCGCTCTTCCGTACTCGCGAATTTCGCTAGGAGCAACTTGACCCCCGCCTACTAGTGCCATGTATTGAGCACCGTAACAGACACCGAGCAAAGGCAGCTTTCCCTTGATTTCACTCAAATCAAACTGAGGGGCATCTTCTTGCAATGTGCTATAAGGAGAACCACTGAGAATTACACCTTTAATCTCCTCTGTGAGGGCAGGTGGATTGTTAAACGGGTGGATTTCACAATAGACGTTGAGTTCTCTCACGCGACGCGCAATCAACTGCGTATACTGAGAGCCAAAATCGAGGATCAAAATAGTTTCTTGCATCACACAAAAATACCATTAAAATTCGGGGTCTATCACCATAGTTCCAGCCTTTATTGTTGACATCTTTTCAACCATTGCATCCCGCGGATCTTGACCTAAAATTCCTACTAAATCGACATAGGACGCGCGACGTTCCCAGAAAATTCCTTCAGGATAAATTCTGTTAATGGCTCGATCAACACTACGTATGAGTTCTTCATGACGACGTTTTTGAGTGCGGTACCTGGTTTCTGAAGTACGCTGGGCCAATTTTTCCATCTTAACTTTCAACGCCGCTGCGTGCTGTTGTAACTCAGGATAACGCTCCACTAGTGAAGCATTCCATTGGTCAATTGCCTCCATTATCGGAGCTTGGAGTGACTCTCCTTCGGCTTGTAAGACTGTGTTTTTACCTAACAACTCCCCTTTGAGCTCTTCGGCATTTGTAGCAAGTACATCAGGCAGGGTAATGCCCAATTTTTTTAAGTCTTTCCGGAGCTTATAATCTTGGACCAGAACGCTGTTACGCAAATACAGCAAAGGCATTGGACGACCTAAATTTTCAAACGCACTACCCAGTTGCAACCAGTAGGCCAACTCACCACCCCCTCCGACATAGGCTAGATTTGGCAAAAGCCACTCCTGGTATAGTGGACGCATTAAGGCATTGGGACTTACGTGGAAATATGGACACTCCGGGTCAGGTTGTTCGAAGCGTTGACGATCGCCATCGCGCAGGTCGAATAGGTTAATCTCACGAGGAAATACCTGGGCTTTATACCCCTGTGCAACAAGGGCGTCGGTCTGTTTTTGAATGAGCTTGGAGTACTCACCGCCCATCTCGGCGGTCCATATTGGAGCAGCTTGGCCTTTGAGCGCTATATCCTGACCATCCAAGACAAGGAGTCCCAGTCCTTCGGCCCACTGTCTCACCCATTGACGCGTCGCCTCTGCAAGGTTTTTGCCCTCGCAATAAGCTTTAAGTCTTGGTTGGATCAATTTTTTCTGCGCTTCGTTCAACGGCACTTGTTCGAGCCATGAGGATAATTGGTCCGCTAAATCTTGGGTAGGCAAATACCCCACGGGACCTTTTGCATCGGGCTGTTTCCAAGTGAACTGGTGATTGCCTATTCGAAAAGAGGCAATCTCCTGAAAATCATGATCTTCACTGGCCATCCAAAACACAGGAACGACCTCCCGGCCCAATTCCTTTGAAGCCGCTTGGGCCAAAGCTACAGCGCCCAATACCTTGGCTTCGAAAAAAACTGTCCCACCACAAACCATGAGCTGGTGCCCAGTAGTGATGGTTGGCGCACCATCTCGAAACGCTTGCAAAGAAGCTTCCTCAGAGGCACTGAGGTCGGGATTTTGTCGTTCAAATGCTTTAACAACTACCTCCCTCGTCTCGGAAGGATACCCCAGCTGTGCCTGGGCTTGATCTGCAAAGCTGTCCCAATGGTAGGGAACTTTAGCAATTGATTCAAGAAAAGTGCCACCAGCAATGAGGTCCTTCATTATTTTTGAAGGAACTGGCGAGTGCTCATGAAGAATACTTTCTAGAATCATGAAGATGAACTTATGAATGCGAAGATAAAATCAATATTGCTTGCCACAGCGCTTGCAAGCTGTGGAACTTCCTCGAAACAAAAATCCTGCGATTTGAGCGCTCGATACACCTTTAACTTCGAGCAAGCCCAGTATTACGCAATGCCCAATATTGATTTCGCTTTTCAATTAGGTTATAACTGGCAAGTCCGAATGCCAGAATTTGGAAAGCAAAACTTCAACTATTATGAAGTTGCGCGATTCACAGACGATAGCGCCGCGAGCATTTTGCTAAAGATCCATCCTTTCAAACGCGTGGGATCATACGTTTCGGTTAAGGAGCAAACAAAAGCGCAGGAGTTCATCAACCTTCAGTTTGCCCGAAGAGATAGCTGGAAGACCTTGAAAAAAGATACGGTGGACGATTGGTTTGTCAACTATGGGTATTACGAGCAGGAACCCTTTCCATATATCATCGCACATAAGCTGTTGCTGCGCGACACCCTGAACAACGGACTGTTTTTGGAACTTCAAATGCCCTGTCCGTTGGACTCGTTCGCATTGGACAGACAAAGTTGTTTGGACGCCGTGATGGAAAGCTTTGAGATTTACTTGTAAAGGATTTTGGTAAATTAGGGACCAATTTCATGAGTATTAACACTTAATTTCTTTGGTTTTAGGATTTTTCATGTCTCAAATTAGACCGATTGTGAGTCGGGAAGTAAAATCTTTCTATATTAGAACTATTCAAAGGCAACTTTGAATTAGGTTAGGGGTACGGAGCCAAGAAATTGGCTCCTTTTTTTTGCCTGAACTTTCGACTTCGCGAGCGGTTATCCCTAAAACCCTCCCTCCATGGTTCGGCTCATTCTAGGCGATCAACTCAACAGATATCATACCTGGTTCTCGGAACAGTCCGACGATATTACCTATGCTTTTTTCGAATGCTATGATGAGGCCACCTATGCACCCCATCACATTCAAAAAGTCGTGGGAATTTTCGCAGGAATGCGCGCCTTTGCAGCAGAATTACAGGCACAGGGTCATAGGGTACATTACGGCAGCATCGGCCAAACTCAACCGTCCTTGGGGGAAAACCTGCAAAAGCTCTGCATGGAACTGAACACCCAACGCATCGAAATTCAACAACCCGATGAATACAGAGTGCAAGAGCATTTGCTCAGCTTAAGTGAAAATAGATTCCAAATCAAGGTATGCAGCAGCGAGCATTTCATTGCATATGTTGAAGATTTCAAGGCCCAATTCTCCGATAAAAAGACTCTCCTCATGGAAAGCTTCTACCGCAGAATGCGCAAATCCACGGGCATATTTATGCAAGGCGCCCAACCCTTAGGAGGGAAATGGAACTACGACGCGAGTAACCGCAAAGCCCTGCCAAAGGGACACAGTATCCCGCCTAGATACTTCCCAGATACAGATGTAAGTGCGATTTTAAAGGATATCCAACAAGCGAACATCCCTACCATAGGTTCCCTGGGCGACCCCAAACATTTCTATTGGCCAACCACACCAGAACAGGCCAAGGACATCTTCTACTACTGGCTCGAGCATGATCTGCCGTTCTTCGGAGATTTTCAAGATGCTATGGCCCGTAATCAATGGGCCATGTACCACAGTCGGATCTCCTTTGCCCTCAACATGAAGATGATTGATCCGCTTTGGGTGTGTCAAGAAGTCGAGCGCGCCTACCATGATCGCGAGGAAGTATCCATCAATGCGGCGGAAGGATTCATCCGTCAAATTTTGGGCTGGCGTGAATTCATGCGTGGAGCCTATTGGATAGCCATGCCGGACTATGAGGATTTGAACTATTTCAACCACAGCGCACCGCTGCCCTCGTGGTTTTGGACAGGCAAGACCAAGATGGAATGCATGAAGCAGAGCATAGGCCAAAGCTTGGACCACGCCTATGCCCACCACATTCAGCGGTTAATGATCACCGGGAATTTTATGCTCTTGGCCGGTATTGACCCTAGCGAGGTAGACCGATGGTACTTGGGCATTTATATCGATGCTTTCCAATGGGTCGAAATCACCAACACCAGAGGCATGAGTCAGTTTGCAGACGGGGGATGGATTGCAACCAAACCCTATGTAAGTTCCGCGAACTACATCCACAAGATGAGCGACTACTGCGCGCATTGTCCGTACGACCGAAAAACCCGTGCAGAAAAGAACAGTTGCCCGTTCAATGCCCTCTACTGGGATTTTTATGAAAGAAATGAGAGCCAATTAGGGAACAATCCACGCATTGGAATGGTTTATAGGACATTAAACAAGATGAAAGAAGCCGACAAGGTCGCTCTTCGCGAGCGCGCAAGGTGGATTCACGATCATTTGGAAAACCTCTAACCTCCTATGAAAACTTGTCTCCTCTGGTTCCGAAACAACCTCAGACTGAGTGATAATCTTCCGGTCTACCACGCCTATCAGCACTACGACAAGGTCATTCCGGTCTATTTGTACCCCACCCAAAGTGCAGAGCACCCCACCGGCAATTTCCATTGGGGCGAACATAAGCAAACGTTTGTAGCGCAAAGTGTGGCTTCTCTAGGCCAATTATTTGAAGTTCACGGTAGCAGCCTGTTGGTGGACGAGAACGAGGGCACCATCGTGGAGCGCCTCTGTGCATTGGCCGCCATGTATGAGGTGGATGCTATTATCGGCCCGACGGAGCCGGCCTTTAACGAGCAAATGGAAGAATTGGCCATAGATCAGTGGGCAGCGGAGCGGAATATTGAAACGAATTGGTTTGAGGAGCGTACGCTTTTTGAGCAACATCAATTGCCTTTTGAATTGGCCGATTTACCTCAATCATTCACCCCCTTCCGTAAAAAACTGGAAAAGTATTTACGGCCGGCAGCGGCGCTACCCGAACCCACCCTCACTCCTAGTCCCGTAAAATCCGCACCGTGGACACCTGCGGCCCATACATCTATGGACGAGCGCAGCGCTCATCCATTTCAAGGCGGGGTACGTGCAGCTTGGGACCGGTTAGACCACTACCTCTGGGATACCGAACATATCACCACGTATAAGGAAACGCGCAACGGCATGTTGGGGGCGGATTTCAGCTCAAAGTTTTCGGCGTTCTTGGCCTTTGGCTGTATTTCAGCAAGAGAGATCTATGCCGAAATCAAGCGATTCGAGCACCAAATCACCTCCAACGAGAGCACCTATTGGCTGTACTTCGAGCTGTTGTGGCGTGAGTATTTCCAATGGATCGCACTCAAACATGGCCGTGATTTGTTCTTGCAGGGCGGACTGCAACCGTCCAAACCAAAAAAGAACTTCCGCAACAAGCATTTCGACATGTGGAAAAACGGCACCACGGGAGATCCGTTGGTAGATGCCAACATGAGAGAATTGGCGGCGACAGGGTTCATGAGTAACAGAGGTCGCCAGAATGTGGCCTCCTATTTGGTTCACGACCTTCACCTGGACTGGCGATATGGGGCGGCGTGGTTTGAGGCCATGTTGGTCGATCATGACCCCGCATCGAATTATGGGAATTGGCTCTACATCGCAGGTGTGGGCAATGATCCTCGTCCATTCCGAAAGTTCAATACGTCCTTCCAAGCGGAGCGCTACGATCCTAAAGGAGAATATGTCAATACTTGGCTGGATTGATGTAATTTCCAACCATGGATTGGAACTTTCTCACCACATTACAATTTAATTCCCTAGACCTCGATGCCCGCGACCGGGAAATCTTGGACACCCTAGCGCAGAAGCTGCAGGACAACTATCCTTATGCAGCACCTGAATACGCCGGTCAGATGATCAAACCGCCGCACCATTTGGCCCAGGCAGCGCATTGGATGACGAGTTTCATCAATCCAAACAATCATGCCCTTGATGGCGGTAGAGCCACTTCTGCCCTCGAACTAGAATGTATACAAGCCTTTGGGACGATGATCGGCTACGATCAACCCTTGGGCCACCTCACCTCCGGCGGCACCGTCGCAAACCTCGAGGCGCTCTGGGTCTCTCGCCAAAACCAGCCCACCACCAAGGTCCTCGCCTCCGCTCAAAGTCACTACACGCATCAGCGCATGAGTGAGGTGTTGGGGATGGATTTCGGCGCCATTGGCGCCGATGAGCATGGCCGTATGGATCTCGGCCAGCTCGAGGAAGCCTTGAAGACACTCGCGGCCGCAGGCCGCACAGCCACCATCGTCGCAACGATGGGAACAACAGGTATGGGCGCCATTGACCCGCTGCATGATATTCTGGAGTTGGCCGGGGTCTATGGCGCCCGCGTCCATGCCGATGCCGCGTACGGAGGGTATTTCAAGCTCTGTGCGTTGAATGAGGCCAGTGATGAGGCGGCCCTTGCAGTGTTGGGTCGGGCGGATTCGGTGGTTATTGATCCACATAAGCACGGGCTGCAGCCCTATGGTTGTGGTGCGGTGTTATTCAAGAATCCAAAAGAGGGTAAGTTTTACAAGCACGACAGCCCGTACACGTATTTCACGTCGGACCAGCTCCATTTGGGCGAGATTACCTTGGAATGTTCAAGACCGGGTGCAGCAGCGGCGGCGCTGTGGGCCACATTGCAGAAATTCCCATTGGAGAAGGGCGGTGTGTTCGCTCAGCGCTTGGAGCATAGCCTCGCCGCCGCGCGTGGCTTGACCCAATTATTAGAGGACGAAGGATATTGGGTGATGGACCCTGCACTAGATATCTGCGTATTCAGCAAAAAGGGGTTGAAGGCCTCAGAAGTGAGCACGTGGAATAGGGAGTTCTTTGAGGAGCAGGCTCGGGCAGGGGTGCATTTGGCGCTATTTAAATTGGCCCCATCTCAATGCCCATGGCCTATAAAGTGGGACCAAGAAGAACTTGTGGTCGTACGCAGTGTGCTCATGAAACCAGAGCACAACGATCCAAAACTTTGGGAAAAAGTTGCCGGACTAGCCTAGCAGCGCAACGATTTGCTCCAAGGTCATCACTTCTTGCTCGCCCGTGCCGAGATTCTTCACAGGAATGGCCGCCGCGCCCATTTCATTCGTGCCCACCATGGCCATATGAACGATGCCTTTTTTATCGGCAAAATCAAACTGCTTTTTGAGCTTGGCAGCATCTGGATAGAGTTCAGCACGAACGCCTTGGCCCACCAGCTTGGTGACCCATTGATAGGCCGACACTGCTTCCGCCTCCCCGAAATTTGCGAACAGGATGGCAGGACGTGCATTCACCTCGGTTGGGAACAAACCCAATTCTTCTAGACACAAATAGATGCGGTCTAAACCAAAACTGATGCCCACCCCAGAGGTGTTCTTCAGTCCGAAGATGCTCGTCAAATCTGCATAACGGCCGCCGCCGCCCACACTGCCCATGGCCACTCCTTCAGCCGCCACTTCGAAAATGGTTCCCGTGTAGTAATTCAAACCACGCGCCAGGGTAAAATCAAATTCAACCTTAGACGATTGAATACCTGATTTTGAATTAGTTAAAACAAATTCCAATTCTTCCAACCCGAGCAGACCTGCTTCAGATTCCGCCAAGACTTCCTTGAGCGCCTCCAGAGTCATCCCCGCCTCGAGCCACTGCCCAAAACGGGTCACTGCCTCACTGCTAATGCCCTGATTCGACATCTCACTAAGCACGCCTTGTGGGCCTACTTTATCGAGTTTATCGATGGCTACGGTGAAAGAAATGAATTGGTCCTTGATCCCCAAAACCTCGGCCATTCCTGCCAATATTTTGCGGTTGTTGATTTTGATGGTCGTCAGCAAACCCAATTTTGTGAACGCCGCATCGTACAAGTGTACGAGCTCTACCTCTTGCCAAAGACTATCAGAGCCTACTACATCGGCATCGCACTGGTAAAACTCGCGGAACCTCCCCTTTTGTGGGCGGTCTGCACGCCAAACCGGCTGCATTTGGTAGCGCTTAAACGGAAAGGCAATCTCGTTTTGATGCTGCACCACGTAACGCGCAAAAGGCACTGTTAAATCGTAACGCAAGGCCTTATCAGCGACCTTTGCCCCCAGTGTTTTCGGGTCTTTACCTGCCCAGGCTCCATCGTCAATTTTTGAAGTAAAATCTCCGGAGCGTAGGATTTTAAAAATCAAACGGTCCCCTTCCTCGCCATATTTTCCCGTCAACGTGTCGAGATTCTCGAACGACGGCGTTTCAATAGGATCGAAACCACGCAATTCAAACGCTTCGCGCAACACATTCATGATGTGTTGACGTTTCTGTACTTCAGCGGCTGAAAAATCTCTGGTCCCTTTCGCTATAGAAGGCTTCATAGATGCGGATTAACGTTTGTTATTGGACAAAAATACCGCATAAAGATGGCTTTGCCGCTATGGCAATCGACAACTTCTGTACAATTCTTGGAAGCGCGGAGATTCGGCTAAGGCGTTGAAGGTGCGTTCATTGTGGGACCAATTCTTCCGCATGGGCATCTCCCTAAAATGCAGATGTGCAATACCATCCACGCCGTATTCATCGATTAACTTCCAATACAAACAATTAACATCTGTATCACCATCCATAGAATCCACATATTCTTCCAGATTAGCTTTTATGAGAGCATAATACAACTCTGCCGTTTCTGTATGAATAAATTGGTCAAGTACTTCGAAATAAGCCGGGTTTTCAGCATTGTAAGCCACGATAAATTTTGACCCTGGAATGACGGGCATTCCTGCTGCACCCACAACCCACATTCCATTAATAAATCGACCCTTAATTTCCTCCTCATGACGTTTACCATCATGTATCCAACTTATGGTATATGATGATTGAGTATTCACCCTAAGCACTTCAGCCATGGCTTCCTGCCTATTCTTCTCAATCATCCAATGATTGATTTTTGGTTTCGCAATCAACCAGATCCCTAGAATACATCCTAAAACAATGACCGCAATGATCCACTTTTGGGCCTGTTGATTACGGATTTTATCTTCTTCTGCCCTACGTTTTAACATCTGTTCTCTTAAAATAGCGCGCTTTTTGGCCAATAAATCTTCCTTACGCTGCTTGGTTTGTTGTCTATGGCTTACCAAAGAAATAGCTCGCTTAAGGTAGTTTACAGCCTCTGCTAACTCTTGGAATTTGGCTTCACTCCCTCCTTTATCCGGATGATATTTTTTTGCCAATTCTCTGTAAACAGCGTTTAGCTCCTCATCCGTTTTAGGAAGCCTTACTAGACCCAGAATAGATAATGCACGCTCTAATTTCACAGTGAGAATTTAGGCATAATGATAATTCATTTTACATCGAACCTTGATAGAGTATGCGCTCATCCTCTTTCGCTGGAATTAATTCTCTTGAAATAAACTTACGCACCAATATATTTTCAATCAACTTGTCTTCCTCATCATTGATAGGGTCATATGGTTTTTTAAGGTCGATATCATACCACCAAGCGGTAAGAGACCAAATTCTTGCGGAGACACCATTTCGATAAGTTTTGATGATATCATAAACGCTCGTGCCTGTTTCCCGATAGATTAGCTTGCTAAGAATCTGACCCTCACTTCGCGTTAATTTCCTCAATTCCGGCTCAAACCTTTCTTCCAAAAATTTATGGTAATCCTTGGTGTATTTTTTTCGTTTCCAGCGACCGTTTATTCCTTCAAGTTCCATGTTTATACTATCCATACGCAAAGCTGCTTCCCGAACATATGGGTACACACGTTTCACCTTCTTCATCAACAGATTATACTGTCTACGAGCCTGAAAATCACTGAGTGTAGGAGCAGGAACGAAAAGTATTTCATCCAAGACTGTCCAAGGTATAGTATCTCCATCCACGACCAAAAGACCCATCAACTGGCTGCTAGCATCCTCTACACGAGACAAGGTATCGACCTGACCATAAAGATTGAATCCAAATACCCATAGGACCGTACTAAGTACGATTCGCTTTCCAACGACTAATGGTGCCATTTTTAATATTCTTTTGATGACCCTTTTGCTCTTGCAACAAACTTGCCAAGGCTATAGCTCCTATAGATTCCAAATTGGCATCATCACCCTGCAAAGCTTCTGGCGTGAAATATTTCTCAACAAAATGCGTATCAAAATCGCCACTGACAAAGGCCTCATGATCTATGACGTAATCCGCGAAATCCAAGGTGGTCTGCACTCCAGCAATTCTATATTCACTGATCGCGCGCTTCATACGGGCGATGGCTTCAGAACGATCCGCTCCAAAAGTGATCAGCTTCGCAATCATGGGATCGTAATAAATACTGACCTCCATGCCTTCCTCGAGACCATCATCCACGCGAATTCCCAATCCCTGTGGTCGCTTATATTCGCGCAAAGTGCCGGTAGCTGGCATGAAGTTCTCCGCAGCATTCTCGGCGTATACACGCACTTCCAGCGCATGTCCTTGTATTTTCAAATCCTCTTGAGAGAACCAGAGTTTTTCACCCTGTGCCACACGGATTTGGGCCTTAACGAGATCCACGCCCGTAATCTGTTCCGTCACCGGGTGCTCCACTTGCAATCGCGTGTTCATCTCCAAGAAATAGAACGTTCCACCCGGCTCAAAAATAAACTCTACAGTTCCCGCACCGCGGTAATCACAGGCTTTAGCCACATTCACTGCCGCTGTTCCCATAGCCTCTCGTAATTCCGGTGTTAATACCACAGATGGCGCTTCCTCAATGACCTTTTGGTGGCGACGTTGAATGGAACATTCACGCTCAAAAAGATGCACCACATTACCGTGTTCATCTGCCAAGACCTGAATTTCAATGTGACGTGGGTTCTGAATATATTTTTCAACGAATACCGCTCCATTCCCAAAGCTATTAGTAGCCTCACTAATAGCGCGCTTCATCTGCGACTCAAATTCGGCTGGCTTATGTACGATACGCATTCCCTTACCACCACCACCGGCACTGGCCTTTATCATCACTGGAAAACCGATGGACTCGGCAATAGCTAAAGCCTCTTGAACATCTTGCACCTCACCTTCCGAACCAGGCACCAACGGTACCTCAAAATCTTTGACCGCCTCCTTGGCACTGAGCTTATCGCCCATGATTTCAATCGCATGCGTACGCGGGCCTATAAAGATTATTCCTGCAGCCTCTACCTCGGAAGCAAAAGCCGCATTTTCGCTCAAGAAACCATAACCTGGATGAATACCATCCACTCTCAATTCCTTCGCAACACGAACAATCTCCGAGCCTCTCAGATAACTCTCCGATGATGGGGCTGGTCCCACGTAAACAGCTTCATCGGCAAACAACACATGCGGCGCACGACGGTCAACTTCAGAATAAACGGCTACTGTTTTAATGCCCATTTCACGGGCACTACGCATCACCCGCAAGGCGATTTCACCTCGGTTAGCGACTAAGATTTTGGTCAATTTTTTCATATTCGTGGGGGCTACCCAAAAGAGTGATAGACCACAAATATAAGCACCGACTCGTACGGATTACGGCTTAACGATACTTTGATTCCACTGCGCTTCTTCCCCTTGCCAACGTAACCAATAGGTTCCGCTCGGCCAAGTGGTTAGATCAATTATAAGTGAACTTTCGTGTTTCACCTCCATATGACCCAACAAGGCACCCGTGGCGGCATAGTAATACAAGGTTCCCACCACCGGCTGATCAAAGACTACATTGAGTTTACCTTGTGTAGGGTTTGGATAAATGCTCGCATGACGCTCAGCATCCGCAATACCCGCCTCAGTCAGGCTATGTGTCACCAATGTTGAATCGCCACAATCATTAATCAAGAATAAATTCACTGTATAATTCAACGTAATTACACCATAGGTGTGCTGCGCGTTTGGTGTATTGCCTTTATCGTTGGTTCCATCACCCCAGTACCAATGGTATTGCGTAGCGTCAGTGGCGGAAGCGAAGAAATTCACGACCAACCCGTTACCGCCGGTAGAAACAATATTGAAACTGAAATCACCTTGTGGCACATCACACGTGGCCACATCCTTAGAGAAACTATGCTGATTTCCACAAGAATCTGTGGCGGTAAGCACCACAGTATACGAGCCGTTTGACAAAAATGTATGGTTCACAGAAGCACCTGATCCGAAGAAGCTATCCCCGAAGTCCCATGCATAGCTCACCAAATTCGATGGCGTCGCAACAAAGCTAAAGTTGTTTCCACTTGCCGTCTCCGAAAAGCTCAAGTTTACTGGATTACAAATCTCAAGCAAAACGGTGTCCGACATCGTCTGGCCACAATAAGACGTGGCTGTACAAATCACCGTGTAACTACCCGCTCCGGAATAAGTATGCGTAACACTACTTCCGGTGCCTGAATTTCCATCCCCGAAATCCCAAGTATAGGACAATCCAGTACCCTGAGACCCTGTCGTAGTAAAGGTTCCGGATAATCCACTAACAGTATAGCCTGTGGTGATTTGCATCGTATCACATACATCAACGACGTGTAGTATAGAATCCGAACTACCACAAGTATTAAAAACTACCTGGTAAATGTTGAACGAGCCAAAAATTGGTCCATAAACATGTGAAGCTACATTGCCCGTATCAGACGTACCGTCTCCCCAATACCAGAGAACGGAATCTGCCGCAGTAGTCATGTTAGTGCCTGTAACGCTAGTACCATTCACGCTTGTACCACCCGAAGCAGAAATCGAAGGACACGGCAATGTGGTGAACGTGATATCCTCCCATGTACTTGTGAGCGTTGCGGTACAAGTGTCTTTGACCCAAACTGTATATGAAGTATTAGGTTGAAGCCCTGTCAAGCCATAGGCCCTGTTGGTTGCCATTACGCGCGTTCCATTTCCAAGAGTGTATCCTGTCACACCGTATTCCAACGCCGAGGTAAGGGCATAGCCATTCCATGAAATATCGGCACTATTATAGGTAATGTTATTCGTCGCCAGGGTCGGCGTAGGACAGTTAGTCGGCTCGTCAATCTTGATATCATCCAAAGAAATTGCTGCTTGGAAGGTAGTCGCCGTGCCGGTTTTAAAGGCCTTGAAGATGATTTGAACGGTATCTCCTTGATAGGCTGCCAAATTAATAGTAGCCTTGGTCCAGTTTGCATTGCTTGAACTATGCTGCTGACCTGTGATCGTCAATAACGTAGATGCTGTCGATCCCAATGGCTTAATGAATACTCTGAACTTATCAATGTGCGTACCGTACATGTGATACCAGAACGTCAACTGCGGGCTTTGCAGCGTATCTAAGTCAATGAGCGGTGTTCTCAGCTCAGTATCTGCAGTCGAGGTAAACGGCGTTCCACTACGTGCAAAGACATAACCTCCATTTCCGGAGGTATGATCTCCTGAAGGGCCAGTGTTAAAGTAGTGTGCTACACTTCCGCCACCGGTCCAAAAATAATCAGTGGTGTCATTGCGGAGCCAACACTCGTCGATATCTCCATTTTGATCGGGCCAACCTGGCCCTACCCATGAATTGGAGTTCGAGAAGGTCTCGGTGAATGGGGCCGTATAATAGGTACAGTTAGTGGTAAAACGAGGCCCTGGAACCCATTCACTCACATCTCCGGTACCGCAGGAATCGCGTACAAACCATTCGTATGTGGTTTGAGGAGATAGCATTGGAATCCCTTTGTTACTTGTATTTGCCGTGGTCCAAGTCCAGCCTGAAGTGCCCACCTCGCGGTAACGGATCTGGTGATTCGAAGCACCACCACTGCTCCAATCTAGTTGGGCAACTTGAACACCAACTGCTGTTACGGCAGTATTGTAGGGCTTTGGACAGCTTGGAGCATTGTCAATTTTCACATCGTCAATAGCGAATTGTGTGTAAAACGAGTTGCTGCTGTTGGTATAATCAAAACGAATGCGCACTGTATCCCCTACATACGAGGAAAGGGCAATAATTTTCTCAGACCAAGCGGCATTCTGCCCACCATGAGTGGTACCGCTCGTATCCCATAGTGCAGACCAAGTTCCTCCTAAGGGCTGAATATAAACATCAAAATCTCCCATGCTAATGCCATAGCCATGATACCAGAACGAAAGCTCAGGACTGGAAAGCGTATCGAGGTTAATCCATGGTGAAATCAATCGTGGATTGGTACCAGAAACAAAGGTAGATGTCACTTGATTGAACATATATTGCCCGTTCCCGGTGGTATGATCACCTGAAGGTCCTGTTTGGGTCCAGTTAAATGCTGGCGGCCCGGGAGTCCAAAACTGTGTGCTTGAACCCTGATCCAACCAACATTGATCTAGATCTCCCTGAACATTCCAAGTACCTGCCGGATCCCAAGAATTGGCCTCAAAATCTTCTTCAAATGGCGCAGTGTAGAAGGAACATTGCGTGGTGAATACCATAAAGTTTGACCAGCCAGAGGTATCACCAGCTGAACAAATTTCTCGTGCTCGTGCAGCGTATGTAGTATTAGGGCTGAGCCCCGATAACGTCGTTGGTTTGGTGGAAGAGGTAGTGATTGCACCACCTGCCGGAGAAGTATTTCCCTGTTTGTACTGCACTTGGTAAGCGAGCGGTGAGGTATTGAGGGAGGACCAATTAATTTGTGCCGACGTCGCCACCACATTGGATGAGGTCATTGAGAAAGGTAAATCGCATGATGGCGTTTCTTCCACCAAGATGTCGTCGATACAAACACGAGAATTGGTCCACCAAGAAAAATTCACGTCGCGCTTCGCAGAAAAACGAATCTGAATGGTATCCCCTGCCCAGGTACTCAAACTCTCCACCTGTTTGCGCCAAGCGGAATTCGAAGAGCTAAACTGATTCGAAGCAGAGGTAGAATTCACTATATGGATTTGGGTCCAAGTATTGGTGCCCACCTTACGTACACGCACATCCAATAAATCAATATCTGAGCCGTACATGTGGTAGTAGAAGATCAATCTCGGTAAAGAATCGTTCGATAGATCGATCGGCGGCGTAACAAGATGTGTTACTGTGGCATTAGTAGTTGTACTGCCTGTGAACCAACCTTCAGCGACAGCATATCCTCCGCCATTGCCTGGCGTGTGATCATCTGCGGGCCCAGAATTCAGGGAACCCAAAGACGGCGGTCCCGCCATCCATAAGTAGTTGTTACTCGTCTGCAGGCGAGTCCAACAGTTAGGGATGGAACCACTATTATTCCAATTGGTTTGGGGGACCCAATTTGTCCCTTCAAAATCCTGCGAATACGGCGTGCTCTTAACACACTGTGCAGCAGCCGGCTGCAGGATAAACAACATGGCCAAAACGGCTAGGTGAAACCACGAGTTCTTCATACGTTCAATTATACAACAACTTTCGTACCGAAATAGCAACAATGAGTTAGCGTAAGAGTTCAATGAACTTGAGAATTATATATAAATTTATACTCATGAAAAAACTCCTTTTCGTCGTCGTGTGCATTGGCATTAAACTATCCATGTCTGGACAAGTTTTAGGGGTACTTAAATATGATGGCGGCGGGGATTGGTATGCGAATCCAACTGCTTTGGATAATCTAGCTGCATTTTATAATGAAAATCTTGAAGGCATATGTATCGTTCAAGAAGAGGTTAGTACCTCTAACCTATTACAATCAGGCATTTCTTTCCTCCATGCCACCGGACATGGCCGCATTTATTTTGACGAGTTAGATGTTCAAAATCTTCGCTACTTTATAGAACGTGGTGGATTCCTCCACATTGACGACAACTACGGCATGGGTGAGTTTGCTCGCACCGAAATGCAAAAAATTTTTCCAGACCAGAAAGGGCAGTTATTGCCTAAAAATCATTTCATTTTCAGGGGACCGTTTGAATTTCCACAAGGATTGCCAAAAATACACGAGCACGATGGTAAGGCGCCCCAAGCAATAGGCTACTTTCTCGATGATGAATTAGTCGCAGTACTCACTCTTGAATGTGACTTAGGGGATGGTTGGGAGGATGCTGAAGTTCATAATGACGATCAAGTAACACGAGAAAATGCACTAAAAATGGGTTCAAACTTGTTACATTGGGCCTTAACCAGAAACACTGAACCATGAGTCTTTTCCAATTACAACCCATTACTAAATCCATCTTACAGATATTGGGTATTTCCCTGATAATCTATACACTATACCTAATTCAAGGCGTAGTCGCGTATGCTGTTATCGCGCTTTATATAAGTGTCTTAGGGCGCCCTTTGTACAAGTTAATTCAAGACAGAAGTCCCATCGGGAAAATAATTGGCCGAACCGGAAGTGCTACCCTAACTATGCTTGTAATAGGTGCTGCATTTACATTCTTAATTTCTTGGTTTGTGCCACTGATCATAGAGGAGTTTTCATTCTTACGAAGTATCCGCTATGACAAACTAATTAGCACGTTGGAACAGGAGGTTACACAAATTACAACATTGCTCACAAGCTTAGGTATTGATAGCCAAGCTGAACTAGAAAGGATTAATCAAAGCCTACAAGGAATTGCCAGTGTCGAAGCTATTTCAGGAGCAGTTCAAAATATTTTAGGCTCTGTTGGGAACGTTATAATAGGGCTATTTTCCATTACATTCATAAGCTTCTTCTTAATTCGAGAACAACACCTTGCACACTCTTTCATAGACTACATTACGCCCAAAACCTACAGAAGTAAGCTAAGTGCCATTAGACCCCAGATTAAACGCATCGTAACTCGTTACAGCTTTGGAATCCTATTGCAAATCACTGCTATTTTTACGCTACTATCCATTGGGATGAGCTTGATAGGTGTTCAAGGAGCGATTGTATTGGCCCTCACAGCTGCTATTTTTAATTTGATTCCCTATCTCGGGCCTATCATAGGTGCTACTCTAGGAATCCTCTTAGGTCTGGGCCAATTATATGCAGCAGGGGTTGCCGATCCTACGTTAGACGTAGATTTGGTCCGAGGCCTTTATCTTTTAGTGGGGTTGTTCGCGGTGGTCCAATTATTAGATAACATCGTATTTCAACCGTTCATCTTCAGCAATAGCGTTGGGGCACATCCACTCGAGATTTTTATCGTGATTTCCATCGCTGGCACCTTACTTGGTATCGCTGGAATGATTTTCGCAGTTCCCGCTTACAGTATCATTCGCGTCGTAATGAATACAGTCCGCGACGAGTTGAACCAAGGGTCGTAGCCATGGCGCAACCCCAGCAACAGGTGCATTCCGAAGATTTTTCAGAACCCGCTGCGTGGGCATGGATTGCTGATCATGAAGGAAGTTCGATAGCCGATTTACGACTAAAACACGGACTTGAGCGCCCCTATTTTAGTTGGATCAGCCAGTTAGAGGCTAAACGTAAATATGCCCGAAAATTCGGGCCGTTGTTCGAAAAACAATGGCTCTTCCCTACCGGTCTTCCGCTGGAGCAAAGCAGCAGTTATGCGACTGCGTCGTTCAAAGCAATATTGGTCACCACCCCTTATTCCATAGACCTCTGTGCAGGCATGGGTATCGACAGCCATGCGATTTCTCAACGCCCCGAGCTTCAGCAGCATTGGGCCAATGAATTAAATCCAGACCTCGCGCAATTACTCAAGCACAACCTTCCAACCGCTAAGGTGTCCAGTGCACCGGCGGAAGAACTTTTCGAGGCTATTGAAGCCTGGAAACAGGCCTTGAGCATTGGTCCCGAGGACCTAACAATTTATGTGGACCCAGACCGTCGTACCAGTGGAAACAAAGCCCACAGTATCGAACATACTGTACCGCACCTCCCGTCCTTACAAGGACAATGGCTGGAATGTGCACATACGATAATCTCAAAACACAGTCCTATGGCTTCCTTAGAAGAGTTGAAACAACTACAAGGTTGTGCGGCCATTTATGTGGTGGAATTCCTGGGGGAGTGCAAAGAATTGTTGTGTATACAACGAAAGAATTGGGCCTCGGCTGTAAGCATACATACAGTGGTCATTCTAGAAGAACGTGAAGCACGGTTGTTTACCAGCAGCCCTTCTGCACAAGCAGCAGTGCATACTGACCAAATACATACCTATCTCGTCCAACCCGGTCCGGCGCTATCGAAAAGCGGTGGACATGAGGAGCTAATTAGTGCGATGGGTGCGAAAAAATTGGTCACAGGCAATATGTATACTTCTGAGCACATGCCCGCACCAAACGAACTGTATGAACGTTATGAGGTTATAGAAATAGCGAAGCCTTACAAGATTCAAACCCCTGTGAACAATGCCGCCATTGAGCGTATAGGGTTCCCTGAGCACCCGGATTTGATTCGGAAAAAGCTTAAGATTAAAGAGGGGCGAGAGATGAAGGTTTTTGCAATGAAATTGGGCACTCAGAAACAAATGATTCTTGCACGACGCTTGGATTGAGGCATGCTTTTTGAATCGTAACTTAGTAGTATGAAACTCCGTCAATCCCTTTCGGCTCTTCTTTTGCTCTGCGCAGGTATACTGCACGGACAGGAGGCGATTTTTGTACCAAACGAGGGGCAATGGAACGGTGAGTTTCAATACAAACTGCCATTGAAATACGGCGCGCTTTTCTTTGAGCCTGGATCTGTGCAAATGGTGCTGCGCGATGCAGGGCAAATTGAAGACTTACGAGGTCACCACATGCACGAGGCGGGCTTGAGCTTACCGGTGGATCCCCTGCGTACTCACGCGGTTCGTATGTCCTTTATTGATGCCGAGCCTGAGGAAAGTCACGGTGCGCATGAAACAGGATATTATCACAATTACTTCTTAGGAGAAGATCAAAGTCGTTGGAAAGGTGGCGTTCGACCGCACGATGTATTGGTCTATGAGGACCTCTACCCTTCCACGACACTTAAATTTTATGCTAAGGATAGCCACCTGAAGTACGATTGGCAGTTGCGAGACCCTGAGGTTCTTTCTCAGATTAAATGGACGTACGACGGCGCCACCGGAATCCAATTAAACCCTGAGGGCAGCCTACAAATCCAAACCTCAGTCGGTGAATTCATGGAAAGCACACCTGTGGCGTGGGGTTGGAAAAACGGAGAACGTATAGATTTCGGTTGTTGGTATACGTTGGTGGGTCAGGAAATAGGCTTTGCCGCGGAAGATGAAGCCATGGATTTGGATTCATTGGTCATAGACCCGCAACTCATATTCACTTCTTTTAGTGGTTCCTTGACCGATAACTGGGGATTCTCTGCCACCTACGACGAAGCAGGACGGTTATACGGCGCGGGCGTTGCCTTTGCTACGGGTTATGTGGCTTCCACTGGCGCGTTCCAAACCACTTATAATGACCCTCCTGGCATCAATCTTGGTTTTAATCCAGATGTAACCATCACGGTCTTCGAGCCTCAGGGCACGACCATGCTCTACGCCACGTACTTAGGGGGGACTGCTCCTGATCATCCGCACAGTATGGTGGTCAATAGCAACGACCAACTCATTGTGATGGGCACCACCGGGAGCTCGAATTTCCCAACCCAAAACCCTGTACAAAGCAGTAATGCTGGCGGTAACGATGTAACCATCAACGGGTACGAGTTCAAAAAATCCGACCTATTCGTCACCAGATTCAATACTTCAGGTACAGCGGTGCTGAGTTCTACTTACCTCGGCGGAACCGGCAACGATGGACTCAACACCGCGATCATTGAGAACTACGGAGATGCCGCCCGTGGAGAAGTCGTGGTCGACGCATCCAATAATATTTATGTGACCGCTTCCACCAACAGTTCAAACTTCCCGTCTACCAACTGCACGCGCTGTTCGAATGCCGGTGGCCAAGATGCCGTGGTCTTAAAGTTGAATGCTTCAGGAACCTCTTTATTATGGTCCAATTTTTACGGCAGCACCAGTGATGACGCTGGATACAGCCTCAAATACCACAATGGCGCTATTTTTATTACTGGTGGGACCGAAGGCGGAAACCTCCCTTCCACAAGCGGCGGATTTAAAAGTTCCTATGGAGGTAGTACAGACGGCTATGTGGCCAAGTTCAATGCCTCTACCGGTGCCTTATTGCAAAGCACCTATGTCGGAACCTCTCAATACGACCAAAGCTTCATCCTGGACGTCGACAAATTGGGCAACGTATATGCCTTCGGCCAAACTTTGGGCAACTACCCCATCACTGCCGGTGCCTGGGGCACCCCTCAATACCGCAAGCAGTTCATACACAAGATCAGCAACGACCTAACAGCTAGCCAGGCCTCCACAGCCTTTGGATCGCCTTCAGGGAGCTTGAACCTGGTACCTACAGCCTTCAACGTAGACGACTGTTTAAACATCCTACTCTCCGGCTGGGGCGGGGTCACTAACAACGGCTATTTCCCCACAACGGTAGAGCAACTACCAGTGAGTGCGGATGCCCTACAAAGCTCCACCAACGGATCAGACTTCTACTTCATGGTATTGACCAAGAACTTCGATTCCTTCAAATACGGAAGCTATTTCGGAGGATCGACCTCAGCCGAACACGTAGATGGAGGAACGAGCAGGTTTGACGAACGCGGTCGAATATACCAGGCAGTTTGTGCCGGTTGTGGAGGTAATGACGACCTCCCCACTACCCCAGGCGCCTTCAGCGAAACGAACAACAGCAGCAATTGTAACCTAGGGGTCATCAAACTTGATTTTGAAACGGGCATTGAGGCAAAAGCGGAAATTGACCTCAACTATCTGATTGATACGAATTGTTACGAATTGACCTTGAAACTTGACAACAACAGCGTCAATGCCAATGCCTATTTCTGGGACTTTAACCAAGGAGACACCTCAAACATTAAGGACCCAGTGGTCACTTTCCCGAACCTCGGAACGTATAACGTAATGCTTGTGGCCATTGATACAGTATGTGATAGCTACGACACGACATTCATAGAAATCATTCACGATACGGCAAGTTTCCCTGTGACGGATTGGGTGGCAAATTACGTGAGTTGTGACCTCTTGCGAGAGGTGAACTTCACAGAACAATTGGCCGATGCTGATTATTACGAATGGGACTTCGGGGACGGTCAAAACCTCACCACGACCTCAAGAAATATCGTACATACCTACCCGGCCTTTGCTACGTACACTGCCACGGTTACCGCGCGAGACAGCTTCTGTGATGTGAGCGTAGATCAAAGTTTCCTCATCGAATTTGACGACGATGCGTCTCTGCCTACAGTGACAGTAACCACAGACAGTTGTAGATACGGCGGTGTAGACGTTTTCTATCAAAACGTAGATAGCACCATGCTTTTCGAATGGAACTTCGCCGGCAACATTGATAGTGGTATGATTCCATCTTTCCGTTATCCAGAGAGCGGATTGGAAGAAGTGTACCTCACCATCACGGATACCCTCTGTAACCGCAGCTACACCTTTGATTTCCTAGCCGATATCATTCGCATTGACGGGCGCGTGTGGATTCCGAATGCCTTCACTCCAAACGGGGATAAAGACAATGAACTTTTCGAGATTTACGGAAACAGTTGTTTAGAAGATCCGGTATTTGTGATTTTCGACAGCTGGGGTAATGAAATCTTCCGCTCCGAAGACCCATTCCACGAGTTCTGGGACGGCACCTTCAAAGGAAAGCCAGTACCACAGGATGTATATACCTTCAGGTTTACCGGTGGTAAAGAAGTGCGCATGGGCACTGTAACCATCATTAATTAAAATGGTGAATAGATTTCCTCCAAGACATTGAGGAAACGATCAACGCAATCTTCCGTATTGAATTTGCTAAAAGAGACGCGTACCGGCTGGTAGTTCGCCGTCCAATCTCCCAACGCACGAATGACATGGCTTCCTTGGTTAGAACCGCTTGTACAAGCCGAACCACCACTGACATTGATGCCCTTCATATCAAAAGAGAACGTGAGCATATCGTTGGCAGATTTCGGGAAGGCTATACTCAAAACCGTATATAAACTCTTGTCCAATTCTGCACTGCGTCCAAAGAACTTCGCATCAGGCACGATGCGTATGACACTGTCAATCACACGTTGCTTCAACGCCTCCACTTTCTTCTGGTCCTCGGCCATCTCTGTGGTGGCAATCTCAAAAGCCTTACCCAAAGCAACAATACCGATGGTATTTTCTGTCCCTGCGCGCATGTTGCGCTCCTGGGCACCGCCTTGGATCAGTGGTTTTATCTTCAATCCGCTGCGCACATAGGCAAAACCTACACCTTTTGGACCGTGTATCTTATGCGCTGAGCAGGTTAAAAAGTCATACCCTACCTCTTTCACGCTGATCGGTAAATGACCCATCGCTTGTACGGTATCTGAATGGAACAACGCGCCATGAGCCCTACACAAAGCACTAATTTCCTTGACAGGATTCAAGTTGCCTATTTCATTATTTGCGAACATCAAGCTCACCAACGTCTTAGGTCCATCCTTTAGGAGCGCTTCAAGCTCCGCTAAATCAATATCTCCAAATTCGTTTACGCTCAAATATGCAGCTTCCACTTCCCCGCGCTCCACCATAAACTCCACAGGGTGACCTACGGCATGGTGTTCGATGGTGGTGGTGATGATGCGCTTTACGCCTAAATCGCGAACACTACAGAACAACGCCATGTTGTCGGCCTCAGTTCCTCCAGAAGTAAAGAAGATTTCACCGGGCTCCGCTTCAAGTCGTTGTGCAATGCGTTTGCGCACAACCTCCACCTCTACTTTAGCGCCACGACCGCTAATATGTGTACTTGAAGGATTACCAAAATTCTCCATCATCCGCACCATCTCATCTTTCACACGAGGCTCCAATGGTGTGGTGGCAGCGTTATCTAAGAAAATGACTTCCATGCTCTGTTTTTAGGATGCCCAAATATAAGGCTTACACTAATTCTTCTATCTCCTTCATGAAGCGCTCGCCCAATCTGGTGGCTTCTTCGGTAGAGGGTGCCTCAGTATAGATACGGATTATAGGTTCTGTATTAGATTTTCTTAAATGAACCCAACGGTCTGACCAAGTGATTTTAACGCCATCAATGGTACTTAATTCTTCTTCCGAATAATGTCCAGCCATGGTCGAGAGAATGCCATCGACATCTAATCCTGGTGTCAATTCAATTTTCTGTTTGGCCATATAATACTGAGGATAGCTCGCACGCAGTTCGCTCATGGTCTTGCCGGATTTGGCCAAGTGTGTCAATGCGAGCGCAATGCCGACGAGGGCATCTCGGCCGTAGTGTAATTCTGGCAAGATTATCCCTCCGTTGCCTTCCCCACCGAGCACGGCATGTTTGGCTTTCATTTCGTTCACGACATTCACCTCACCTACGGCAGAGGGACTGTAGGTGGAGCCCTTTGACTCCGCTAAATCGCGAAGGGCCTTCGAGGAGCTCATATTACTGACCACATGCCCTGGGGTGAGTGAAAGCAAATAATCGGCCACTACAACCAAGGTATATTCTTCGCCAAACATGCCACCTTTTTCATCGATAAAGGCCAAGCGGTCCACATCTGGATCCACCACAATGCCAAGATCATAAGAGCCGTTGCTCACCTCATCGATAATGGCGCCCAAATGCTGCTCGAGGGGCTCAGGGTTGTGAGGGAATCTACCGTGCGGTTCAGGATATAGGTTGTGGTATGCTACGCCCAATTTATCGAGCAACATAGGAATGGCAACACTTCCAGAGCTGTGCACAGCATCAATGGCGACCTTAAAGCCTGCCGCTTGCACCGCTGCGACGTCGACAGAAGGCAAAGCCAAGACTTGGTCTATATGCCAATCCATCCCATCCTCACAGGCCGTGAGTGTACCGAGATCGCCTACCTCAGCGAAATCCAAATCCGTACTTTCTGCCAATCGCAAAATTTCTGCACCATCGTCACCAGAGACAAATTCGCCTTTTTCGTTCAAGAGTTTAAGTGCATTCCATTGCTCTGGATTATGAGAAGCAGTAAGGATAATACCACCCGCCGCAGTATATCGTGGGACGAGCATTTCTACAGTTGGTGTTGTGCTCAAACCGGCATTGATGACGTCAAATCCCAAACCCTGTAAGGTGCTAATGACCAATTGTTCCAGCATCGGCCCAGAAGGACGGGCATCACGGCCTATAACGACGGTAGGATTCGACGTACGCGTCTTGAGCCAACTGCCGTAGCCAGCGGCAAACTTTACCGCATCAATAGGTGTTAAATTATCGCCAGGCGCACCGCCGATAGTGCCGCGAATTCCTGAAATAGATTTAATTAGTGTCATCCGGCTTGGAATGTTTTCTGCTAAGATAGCCGCAAAGAATACCGTGCACAACCTATGGCATTAGAATTGATTAATTGTTAATAACAGAGTGAAAACTTCAAGTCTCTGAGACCCCCTGACCCTTTCTCCCGATGGACAAAGCACTTATCTTTCTACTATGCGATTTGAGGACCACGAGACCTTAACATTAGTTCATGCATTCGAAAACGCGATCAGCGAAGGGAGACAACCCTATTTCGATGTTGAAGATTTAGAACTCATTCTAGACTACTACCTAGATACGGGGTCTTTTGAGCAAACCAAAAACGCATTAGAAATCGCTCAAGCCATTCATCCTTTGGCCTTTACCTTCAAGATTAAGGAGGTGCAATTGGACATTGCGATGAAAGATTATACTCGAGCTGAGGCGAAACTGAATCACTTAGAAGGATTGAATATGCGTTCCACGGAATTGCTCATCGCACGCGCCACCATCTTAATGCACCGCGGCAACACACAGAAGGGATTACAATTATTGGACGAGGCATTGGCCGGTTCTGATGATCCAGTGGAGGTTTTACAGATGATCGCCGATACGCATTTGAGCCAGGGCGACTACGCAAGAGCTATTAATATTTTGGTACGCTGGTGCCGCTTGGAGAATGAAGATTTGGACGAAGGTGCATTGTACCAATTAGCCATGTGCCTTGACTTCACTAGCGAATACGACCGTGCCATCACTTTGTTTGAAAGCTTTACCCAGAAAGAACCTTACAACCCATTGCTGTGGTACCAGTTAGGTGCTTTCCAGCTGCGTAAGGATAACGAAGCCCACGCCTTGGAAATGTTCCAATGGGCCATCACCGCAGATGAAACTTTCCACGCCGCCTACTTTGAAAAAGGACGTATTCACGAGCGCAATGAAGAATATATAGATGCGCTTGCAGCCTATAAGCAAAGTGTGAACGAAGATTTGCCAAGCGGCTACGTACATTTCCGCATAGGTTTACTCGAAGCGGAACTTGGCAGCCCAAACGAAGCCTTACGTCAATTTAACAAAGCTATTGCCCTCGAACCAGATATGGATGATGTGCACTTGGAACGTGCGAGTGTGCTTATGGAATTGGAGCGCTATGCAGAAGCAGTCAAGGATTACAAAAAGGTCTGGTTAGATGAAGCCTACGGGTCGGAGGATGTCTTGGATTTCGTGGAGTGTTTGATAGAATTGGACTTACTTGAACAGGCCATCACCATTCTCTACGATGCCGTTGAACGTTTCCCAGAAGTACTTCAGTTCAGATTAGTGCTAGCCGGCTACCTCTTCGCGGCCGACGATATTATCAGTGCAAAAGAGGTGCTGGACGATTTGCACTTGAACCGCGATGAGTTGCGTACGCTATTTGCCGAATACTTCCCTGATCTGCTTGAAGTCCCAGTGGTGGCCGCTATTTTAGCAGAATTGAAATAACCCACTCATGCAAAAATATTTGAGTTTGTTCCTCAAAGGCATGGCCATGGGAGCGGCAGATGTCGTTCCCGGAGTCAGTGGAGGAACTATCGCTTTTATCACGAATATTTACGAGGAACTAATAGGCAACCTCAGCCGTTTTGATGCGCATGCCGTTAAACTGCTTCTTAGAGGCCAATTCCGCGAACTATGGTCGCACATCGGCGGTACCTTTCTCGCCGTCCTCTTCGCTGGGATATTTACCAGTGTACTTTCTCTAGCTTCCATCCTTGGTTATGCACTTGAGCACCACCCTACAGCCATCTGGAGTTTCTTCTTTGGCCTTGTATTCGCCTCAATCTTCATCGTGGGCCGAAACATCACTCATTGGGGTGTGCCACAAATCCTTTCTTTTATCATCGGAACCGCAATTGCCTATTGGGTGACCACCTTACCTGCTGTGGGCGGTACAGAGCACCCGCTCTACCTTATCCTTTGCGGTGCCCTGGCAATTTGCGCTATGATTTTACCGGGCATTAGCGGCAGCTTCATTCTTCTATTGTTAGGTGCCTACGCTACCGTGCTGAATGCCGTAAGCGATCGAAACCTACTCATTATAGCCTACGTAGGCATCGGTGCAATAGCCGGACTCATAAGCTTTACCAAAGCCTTAAAGTGGATCTTCGAACACTACTACGGCATTGCCGTAGCACTGCTCTCTGGGTTCTTGTTAGGCTCATTAAACAAGCTTTGGCCTTGGAAACATGAGGTGGAACACTATGTGAAGCACGAAGGCACACCGAAGGAAGAATACGTTCCGATTATCACTGAGAATTTAGCCCCGGAGGCAGATTGGACCTTGGCCCTCACACTCGCTATTGCGGGTGCATTGGTCGTATTCGGATTGGAGTGGGCCGGAAAACTCAAGCGCTTATGATTCGCCTTGGCCTCATAGGATATCCTATCGGGCACAGCGAAAGCCCCGCCCTACATCATGGTTTCATGGAAAAAAGCGGCACCCCGGGTGTATATTCATGTTATGAACGCAGCTCCATGGATCGCAAGGCCCTAGTAGAGTTGTTTAATCAAGAAGAATTAACAGGAATCAACATCACCATTCCGTTTAAAGAACAAGCCCTACACTGGGTGGATGAGGTGGATGAACATACAATAAGGATCGGTGCCATCAATACCATCGTAAAAAATGGCGATCGATTGGTGGGATATAATACAGATGTGGACGGGATCACTCAAACCCTCGACGCCTTAGGACCAGAACAACCTACTCTGGTGCTGGGAAGCGGTGGTGCAGCAAAAGCACTTTGTGCCGTGTTAGAGGCACGACGAACCCCCTACTTGATGGTCCAGCGACACGGAGCAGTGACCTATGACAGCTTGACGGAAGAACAAGCGTCGGCCCATCCCCGATGGATTAATTGTACCCCGGTGGGTGGCCCCAAATACCCCGGCGATTATTTACCATTGCCATATAAGGTAATGACGAAGGAATTCGCCATCTTTGATATGACCTATAAACCGAACCCAACCCCAATGATGTTAAAGGGTAAGGAAATGGGTGCTGCCGTGATCGGCGGCAACCTAATGTTAACTGAGCAAGCGAAAACAGCATGGCAATTGTTTCATGCCGCTTACTACAAAAATTTGTAGATGATGAGTCAAGAAGAATTGAACCCACAAGAACACTCGCAACCAACGGAGGAAACCAGCACACCTATGCCGGAAGCGCCCGAGAGTAGCGAAGCTGTGGAGGAAACGGAAGAAGAGCAAAACACGGAAGTCAAAGCTGTAGAGGCCGAAGACGATCACGAAAGCCCTAAGGAACGTAAGTTGATCATTCCAGATTTCGATGCCCTGACGATAGAACAATCCCTTGAAATCATCGCCCAGCACATTGGCGAGCATGAGCCACAGCGCATCAAAGGCGTAGTAGAGAGCGGACGATCTCGAATTTTACAAGAGCTCAATGCAGAGCGTGATGCGGCAAAAGCAGCCTTCATCGAAGAAGGCGGCAACAGCATCGATTTCCACTACGATCAACCATTGCGCAAGCAACTCAACACTACCTACGGAGGATACAGAGATAAGTTGCGCAAACATTACAGCCAGCTCGAGGCGGAACTCAGCACAAACTTGGCCACCAAACTTGATATCATCCAGCAAATCAAAGGTCTGCCTATGATGGAAGGCAGTGCCAAGGATAAATACGAAACATTCAAAGGATTGCGCGAGCGCTGGAACAACACTGGCCTCGTCCCAAAAGGTGATGCGCGCAACGTATGGGCGAACTACAACCACCACGTCGATAATTTCTTCGACTACCTGAGAATGGCCTACGACCTCATCGAGATTGATTACCAAAACAACCTCGCGGAGAAGGTCGCCCTATGCGAATCTCTGGAGAATATGTTGGCCGGCGGTGCCTCCGGGAAGATTTTCAAAACGCTACAACAAGCGCACAGCAAGTGGAAGAGAATTGGCCCGGTGCCACGCGAACACAAAGACCAACTCTGGGAGCGCTTCAAAGCCATTACCATCAAGATTCATGAGTTGAGAGATTCCTTTAATGAGGAAATCAAGGCGCAAAACGATGAGAAAATTGCCGCGAAGAAAGAAGTTGTGGCAAAAATACAGGCGCTGACTACGGAGCTGCCGACCAAACACGGCGGATGGCAAAAAGCTAGCAAAGCGCTCGAGGCCTTACGTGGCGAGTTTAAGAAAATTGGCTTCGTGAAAAGCGAAGAAAACTCAGTGGTCTGGGAAGAATACAAAGCGGCCCAGCGTGAGTTTAATAGATTGAAAAACGCCTTCTACAAAGAGGAGAAAAAAGCACAACGCGTAAATCTCGTTAAGAAAAAGGCGTTGATTGAGCTTGCGGAGAGCGTGAAAGACAGCGATGATTTTGCTGAAACCGCGCAGGTTCTTAAAAAAGCACAGCAAGATTGGAAAAAGTCCGGTTATGTCCCTAAAAAAGAAGGAGATAAACTTTGGGAAGCCTTCCGTAGTGCCTGTAACCATTTCTTCGATCGCATGCACGGTGAACGCAAAGCAATAGAAAAGCAAAGCAATGCTGCTCAGAAAGCCAAAGAAGATTTCTTGGCCGGAATGAAGAAAGCCAAAGTTGCCTCGCTAGACGATGCCATTGCCTTGAGTGAGCAGTGGGGCGCATTAGGCCAAGGAGGCAAACGCGAGCACGACCAAAACTTTGATACTTTATTGACGGAAAAAGTAGCACCGCTAGGCCTTAGTGCCCAAGAGGTGGAAGGTGCCTTGATGCAAGCGAAGGTTAAAGCGATGGTAGAGGCCGACGATCAAGACGGATTGTTCCGCCAGCGCGCTGCCATCCGTGAAGGATTGGACCGTGCTAAAAAGGAATTGCACCAGCTTGAGAACAACATTGCTTTCTTCTCTGCCTCGAAAGGAAACCCATTATTGGAAGCGGCATTGGCAAAAATTGAAGAACAGAAAGCCTTGGTAGAGCATTACACTGCCATGCGTAAGCTTTTCAATAGCCTACTGAAATAATAAGGCATGAAGTTTAAGCTCGTAGCTCCATTCGAGCCGATGGGAGACCAGCCCACGGCCATCAACGATTTGGTAGAAGGGCTGAACGGCGGCGAGCGGGATCAGGTATTGCTTGGGGTGACCGGGTCTGGAAAGACCTTTACCGTTGCGAACGTCATCGAGCGTACCCAACGCCCAACCCTAATCCTGTGCCATAACAAGACGCTTGCGGCCCAACTCTACGGGGAGATGAAGGAATTCTTCCCGGAGAACGCGGTCGAATATTTCGTCAGCTACTACGATTATTACCAACCTGAAGCCTACGTACCCTCCTCCGGTCTATACATCGAGAAAGACCTTAGCATCAACGACGAAATCGAAAAGCTTCGCTTGAGCACCTCCTCCTCCCTATTGAGCGGACGCCGCGACGTGATTGTGGTTGCGTCCGTCAGTTGTTTGTACGGGATGGGGAACCCCGAGGCCTTTAATAGTTCTGTGGTCCAATTAAAAGTAGGCGACACCATCGCCCGCCAAGCCCTGCTTCACGCTTTTGTCAACGCCCTCTACGCCCGAACCGCAGCCGAGTTCAAGCGAGGCTATTTCCGAGTTAAAGGTGATACCGTAGACATTTTTCCCGCCTACGCGGAAACCTACTACCGCATCAGTTTCTGGGGCGATGAAGTGGAGAGCATTGAACACATGGACCCTATCAGCGGCCAACGCATCGAACACATGGATGAAATGCGCCTGTTCCCTGCCAACCTATTCGTCACCGAAAAGGACCAATTACAACAAGCCATCCACCAAATTCAAGACGACCTCATGCAGCAGGTGGACCACTTCCGCAATGTGAGCCGTCCACTAGAAGCCAAGCGTTTAGAGGAGCGTACCAACTTTGATTTGGAGATGATACGAGAATTGGGGTACTGTTCCGGTATTGAGAACTACAGCCGCTACCTCGACGGGCGTGCTCCCGGCGTACGTCCCTTCTGTTTGCTCGACTACTTTGCCGACGACTTCCTGCTCGTAGTCGACGAAAGCCACGTTACCATTCCCCAAGTACGCGCCATGTACGGCGGCGACCGCTCGCGCAAAGAAAACTTGGTAGAATACGGTTTCCGTCTACCAGCAGCCTTGGACAACCGTCCCCTAAAGTTTGAAGAATTCGAGCAGATTCGTGGACAAGCACTTTTTGTCAGTGCTACACCAGCTGAATTCGAGCTCGAGCTCAGCGGTGGGGTCTTCGCCGAACAAGTCATTCGCCCTACGGGACTCTTAGACCCCATAGTGGAGGTCCGCCCATGCGAAAACCAGGTTGACGACCTGATGGACGAGATAAGACTACGCGTTGAACGCGACGAGCGTGTCCTGGTCACCACGTTGACCAAACGAATGGCGGAAGAGCTGACCAAATACTTCACGCGTTACGAGATTCGATGCCGCTACATCCACAGCGACGTCGATACACTGGAACGCGTTGAAATTATGCGCGATTTGAGACTGGGCACCTTTGACGTACTGATCGGAGTAAACCTGCTCCGCGAAGGATTGGATTTCCCTGAGGTAAGTTTAGTGGCCATCATGGACGCTGATAAAGAAGGTTTCTTACGCAGTACGCGCTCCCTCGTACAAACCATCGGACGGGCGGCGCGAAACGTGAACGGGATGGCCATCCTTTATGCCGATAAGATGACGGATAGTATGCAGCGCACCATCGATGAGACCGCGCGCCGCAGAGAAAAGCAAGATGCCTTTAACAAGGACAACGGCATTGTGCCCACTGCCCTTAGAAGCAGTAGAGACGAAATCCTCGCTAAATCAAGTGCCGTAAACAAAGGCGCCCAATACAAGGAAGGCATGGCATCCGTAAAAGCTGCAGAAGAAGCGGTCAATTATACGAGCCAAGAAGATCTTGAAAAGCGCATCAGGGATACACGTAAAGGCATGGAAACCGCAGCGAAATCCATGAACTTCATCGAAGCTGCAAGACTGCGCGATTTACTCATTGAACTCGAAAGTAAAAGGGAAAAGCGCTAGTTACAGGTAATGCGCCACACCCACGGCGAAGGTCCACACCTGGTGCCCGTCAATACGCTGGTCTAAATACAAAGTGGGCGTCCACTCCCATCGGTCGTTCATTGGCACCTCGCCTTCAATCCCCACACGCATGAGGGTCTTCATTTCACCATTTTCAACAGTAAGCCCAGGACCTACCCCAAGCAAAACATTGTGTGAGAGGCGGTAGAAAATATCCAAGGTAGAGATCATCGGTGTTTGAAGCTCTATAGTTTCCCCAAGGTCATTTTCAATGAGATAGTTTTCCAACTCAATATCACTATGCCAACCGATGGACCAAATGTCATTGAGGTGATAATCCACATCCATACCCCAGGTAGGTACAAAGAACACGCCTTCTCCGCCAACCTCTGGCACCATACCATGGCCGATGAGCAATGCGAGACGCAAAGGATGACGATGGTGGTGAGGATCCGATTCCACCTGATGTGGGTGGCACTGTGCCTGTGAATTCCACCCTAGAACCAGGGCAAACATGAGCGAAAAGAAAATTTTCATGACGGAGTAATAAGCGCAAATTTGCTACTTTTCACTTCGCACGAGCATAACAAATATCACATTCATGATCTACGTATCCATTGGCCTTGGTTTGCTGTTTTTTAGCATGGGTTTTATCATCACCCCAAGCAATGCGAAATACTTGCTTAGTGGGTACAACACGATGAGCAGTGAAGACCAGGAGAAGTTTCCCATTGTGGAATACCTCAAGGCGTTCAAGACCTTCCACATTTGGTTTGGAATCCTATATACCCTGTTATCGATGATTTTCCACCTCCTCGATTCAAACCTAGTCGGCTACCATTTAGGCATCACTCCTATTCTCGCCTATGGCTATTTCTTCTGGACATCTCGTAAATACAACGAAGGATTGAGTAGCGCTACGAAGAACAATACGACCATCGGATTGATTGTATTGAGTCTTACTCTGGTCTTTGTAGTAGGACTGTTCATTTGGTCGGACAGGGAGAGCAGCTGGACCTATAAAAACAATCAATTAGAAATTCAAGGACCCTATAGCATTTCTCATAAAATCAGTGATTTAGATTCAATTTCCTTGTTAAAAAGCCTGCCAGAAATCACCATCCGATCACATGGAATTTCCACCGAAAAAGTGACGAAAGGCAAATTCAAAGGCCCTAACAAAGCGCGCTACCACTTACTCATTGATAAACCCGCTGGCGAGGTATTAGCACTTTATCCTAGTGGAAAAATGCCTGTACTGATCAGCCTAGATGGAATGGACGAGAGGGAGTTGTTTATGACGATGCAGGAGGAAATTAAGAATTACTCAAACGAGTAACCAAAAACCTCCACGTCCTTGGGATATAGGGCTTGAACTTTCGAGACCAATTCCGGCGTGTAGTACTCCCTGAAATTTTTACTCTTCACCGAATCTCCTTTTCTGAAGAGCAATGCCGGCAGAGTTTGAGGGCGGTGTAAAAATCTATTGCCAAATTTCTTTAATCCAGCCAGTCCCCCTTTCTCAGCACTCTTATTGCGGTGCGGCAGTCCCGTCGCTGGAATATCTAGTGCGGCACAGACCGTTTTAAAATCATCTTGAAGAGATTCAAACTTACCGATAAAATCTGCTTGGTTCACCCCATCGCGGTAAAAGAAATCGTATTGAGGACCGTAAAACCAACCTTCCGTTTTGATCAGCTTTGGCAAGGCCTTATCCACAAATCTTTCAAAGCTCATCAAATGATGGTGTCCGTGAAACTTGTAAAAGGAAACCGCACGAGACCAAGGGTTTCGGACAAATCCGAACTTATAATACTGATAGAACAGTTCTTCTGAAACGTAGTGATTATCGAGGTATTCCTGCAATTGCAAGTGCGCCAAGCGAGGCGGGCCGATGGACGGCTCATCATTAGGCGTCAAGAGCAACGGCAACCGTTCACTCCATGACAAATCTTCTAACCCTAGGAAGTAAGCCTCGACACTTTGCCCCGCAGCTTTAGGAATATGAACGAAGATTGTTTTGTACTTGTGGAATACCATCTACCTCAAAAGTACGGCGCATTCACAGGAGGTCCAACCTAAATCAGACCTTCTTTGACCAAGTGTCCACCGCCTTTCCCTTGTCCCGCAACTTACCCGGCACGACCTCATTGGCACGTGATTCCGCGTCTTTAGGGAAAATAAATAAGGTCCCTAGGATGATCTCTTCGGCGGGAACATTAAAATGAGTGCGCATAGGATCAAAACGAAGCACTCCACCTGATGACCAATAGTTTGGGTATCCTAAGGCCGTCGCGCCTACCAACAGATTTTGAATAGCTGCGCCGGTAGCCGCTAAATGCTCCATATTTCTCAAGTTTCCTGTGAACGGAATAGGCTCTCTACCTTCGACCGGCTCTCCAAAGGTATCCGGGAGCCAAGTCACCATGAGCAACACCTCAGCAGCATTAAGCATCTGGCCTATTTTACCTGCTTGCACCTCCTCGGCCGAAGCGTACTCAACGGCCGCACGGCAACGCGCCGCATCCGCCACATAGCAACGAAATGGCAATCCTGAGGTCAAATCAGTTCTGTACTTCGCCGCACTTTCGTAATGATACGGAGCCGCAGCAGCAAGGGTAAGAAGTTCTTGGACCAATTCTTCTCTTTCCTCCACCGTCAATGAAGGTGCCCAGGGACTGTTGGCCAATACCTTTTGGGTTTTTCTATGCTTGATCGCGTCCATTATGGAAACTTCGGGAATTTAGAGAAGTCTCGAGGTCGTTTTTCCAAAAAGGCATTGCGGCCTTCAACGGCTTCATCTGTTCCGTAGGCCAAACGAGTAGCTTCTCCAGCGTACACTTGTTGACCAACCAATCCGTCGTCGATGAGGTTGAACCCAAACTTTAACATCTTGATGGCCGTAGGGCTTTTAGTCATGATCTCCTGCGCCCAGTCGTAAGCGGTCTGTTCCAGTTCTTCATGCGGCACTACCTTGTTTACCATGCCCATCTCGTAGCCTTCTTGAGCAGAATACTCAGCACCAAGGAAGAAGATTTCACGCGCTCTTTTCTGACCTACCTGGCGAGCGAGGTAGGCAGAGCCAAACCCTCCGTCGAAACTTGCAACATCCGCATCGGTTTGCTTAAAGATGGCGTGCTCTTTAGAAGCAATGGTCATATCACACACTACATGAAGACTGTGGCCACCACCTACTGCCCAACCGGGCACTACGGCGATCACGACCTTATTCATGAATCGGATCTGACGCTGTACATCTAGGATGTTGAACCTATTGATGCCGTTCTCTCCTTTATATCCGGTGGTCGAACGAACGCGTTGGTCCCCGCCAGAGCAGAATGCCCAGCCGCCGTCTTTCGGTGAGGGTCCCTCACCTGTAATGAGCACCACACCAATTTCTTGGCTCTCGTGGCACAAGATGAGCGCCTCCCAAAGCTCGTCTACGGTCTTTGGAGTAAATGCGTTGCGCACCTCAGGACGGTTGAACGCAATGCGTGCGACGCCGTTAAGCTGCTTAAATGTGATTTCCTCGTATTCCTTGACGGTTTGCCATTCTAGTTGGGCCATGGTCCAATTCTTTTAGGTGTATGTGAACATTAACAAAGGTACTATGTAATAGTTGATAGCAGAGTATTTGAAATGAAACGCACCCAGATTCAGGATTTTGAAAAAATAGAGCAGGCGAAGGACCTCGAAGACCTAGTTAAGGACAAGCGCGTTGGCAAACGAGCAAATAAGAAAAAGGCCCATAGACGCAATAGGCACTATGGCAAGAATCTTTTGCGCCATTTAAAAGACCATCTCCAGCGTGGCGACGATCACCAATAATAACGTGGCTACGCAAAAATGCCCTGGCGTTTTTCTTTCAGGCCCTCAGTAGCTAGTCGGCCGCTTTCCATCGCGGCGTTCAATGAGCCGTTGAACAATACATCTCCGGCCAAAAAGATATTTTCTGTGAGCTGGCTCTCGCTTGGAGAGGCCGTAGTCTTGAGGTTTTGAAGATCGGGAAGCGCTTGAGAAATATCAAAAGTTGTAATGTGCTTCAATTCACCTACGGTGCAGTATTGACGAAGTTCCTCCTCTACTTCATGCTGAATTTGGTCACTTGATACCCCTTCATAATGAAGACAGGTCACAGATATTACTTCCCTACCCCGTGAATCTGTGAAAGCATATAGGTTGTTCGCTCGTTTGCCCGGATCTGCGATCAGAGCAATGGTATGAGCAGGTATAGAGGTTTTATCAACCTCGAAATATAGATTCAAACACGACTTCCAGCGAACCTGTTGATTATTCATATTATGCACAAGGGCACAAGCATCTCCGGTGATAATCACCCCCGAATGTGGCAATACCTCACCCGAATCCAAAACAATTTCTTCATTCGTCACTCGGCTCACGGTAGTCTGCAAACGAATTTCCGTGTGAGTTAGTTTTGAATTGAGCTGCTCGCTGATCGCCCCGATACCATTGGCTGGAATGGCAGCATACCCCTCCCCGAACATCTTGTAGACAAATTCAAACATTCGGCTGGAGGTGTGCAAAGAAGTTTCTAAAAAGATACCGGCGAAGAATGGCTGGAAGAATCGGTCAATGATTTTTTTAGAAAAGCCCAAACCTTGAAGATATTCAAGTGTGGTGGACTCTGAAGAAGTGAAGATTTCTTCGATGGTTTTCCTCTTGAGCTGTTGATTCAAGCGCAAGATTCGAAATTTATCTGCCACAGAACCAATGTTCGCGAAAACAGTCGGCAATAGCGCAGTAAGGTCGCGCGTAGGATCTCCTATTCTGTAGCGCTTGCCGTTCACCAAGATTTGCGCTCCGGAGGCTAATTTCTGTAACCCAAGCGCATTCAAGTCCAGATACTTGTTCACCAAGGGATAGGCGCTCAACAATACCTGAAAACCAATATCCAAGTGGTATTCGTCAACCTCCACAGTACGCACTCGCCCCCCTACTCCATCAGATTTTTCCAATATAATAGGTTCAAATCCAGCTTGTTCAAGCTCTAGTGCAGCAATCAGTCCACTGATTCCTGCGCCAACGATATAAACCTGTTTTGAAAAATTCATGGCATCTTATTTGAGTTATGTCTAACCTTAGAACCAAAGCCAAATGATTTGGTTTTCTGCAATGAGTAAAAGAAATATCCGTAGCGCAGGTTTGAACCTACAATAATCCCAATTTTTGCGCCAACAACAAATCCTCAGGAACATTGACCTCAGGCACTGAATGCGGCACTATTGCCACATCAATGTTGTATCCATGATGGATAAAATCCAATTGCTCCAAAGATTCTTGAAGGGCCAACGCTGACTTGAAATCCCCCTCATACGACAGTGCAAATTCTTTTTTATACGCATACAATCCTAAATGGCACAACCGCACTACTTCCGAAATACCCGGCACTGAATATGGAATAGGATACCTACTGAAATACACGCCTTCACCTTTCTTATTACGAATGACTTTCACCGTATGCTCATCCTTCTCCCCCGCTTCTTCATAGGCAATGGTCGCAATGGGGTTCGCTCCCACCGCCTCCACTACCGTCTTGAGGTAGGAAGTAGGCAGGAAGGGTTGGTCGGCCTGAAGATTCACCACAATATCCCAATCCTGCTGAACACTGCGAGCAGCTTCAAAAACACGAGAGCTTCCACAAGGATGGTCAAAGGAGGTTGTGATGGCAGCAATTCCCCGCTGTTCACACAATTCAAAAATTTCTGGATTTGGAGAGGCGATGAAGACTTTAGAGAATACTCCTGAAACCTGAGCGATATGGTATACGCGCTCAAACATGGGCATCCCATGAATATAGGTGAGGATTTTATTAGGGAATCGAGAAGATTCTAATCTGGCCGGAATGATGCAAATCGCTTTCAATATCGAACCAAGGATTAATTGCTCTTCAAAGAGATTCTACCTTGATCATCGATATCCAGCGGACATTCAGGAAGATCAGCTTTATTCAATGACTTAATTTCAGTGATTACCTTTTTATCCTCGTCTAGAATTGGACCACTACTTCTTGGCTGCTTACAAGCATATATTTGACCCGAAATAAAGGTCCCATTTGGTTCAAGAGTAAGCTCAATGATCGGTGCTATTCCATTAGGGCCGGACAAATTGAATCTTCCATAGGTAGCAAAATTTCCCATGCTGTAGGCAATAAACTTACCCTTGTACAAATCCACAGCACGCGTAACATGAGGGCCATGTCCAAAAACAATATCTGCACCAGCATCTATAACCATGCGAGCAAATTCATATGGGTTGCCTCGATTCTCTCCTAGATAATACTCCGTTTTCTTGGTGAGATGAGTATGCTTTGAACCTTCAGCCCCTCCGTGAAATGAAACAATGACAATATCGCATTTATCGTCTAACTCCTTAATCAATGCTTTTGCATTGGTGTAATCATTTATCTGAATCGTACCCCTATTCGGTGAAAATGCGACAAATCCATAAGTCAGCCCATTTTTTTCGAATACTGTACTAGGACAGTCTGTAAGTCCAGCATAGGCGATCTTAGACTCATCCAGAAGTTTCTTCGTGTTTTCAACACCAGTTTTCCCAAAATCATTAGAATGATTATTTGCCAAGCTAAGTACATCAAACCCGGCATTTACAAAATGATTTACATACGAATCTGGCATTTTGAATGCGTAGCAATTTTCCGGATTGCCGCATCGTTTGATTTGTCCACTACCAGAAAGAATGACTCCCTCTAAATTACCAAAGGTTACATCTCCTGACTCTAATATCGGAGTCACGGCTGTAAGCATATCCTTACCTTCATTGACAGGCAGGTAGCTGGAACTTGGGTAATGGGTGCCAAGCATCATATCTCCAACACCAATCACTTTGACAGTCTTTTTGGTACTATCCGAATCGGTAACTTCAAATGGATTATGGTTCGCTGCAACAGATGATGTACCTGCACTTAAAAGCATTGAGCAGAAGATGATTTTTTGTAGTTGGTTATGTATCATTGGGTAAGAAATTGATCAGATTTATAGCTAGTTTGCGATGTATTTTTTCGCTTCATTCCATGGTATAGAAATAATCGTGCCTCCTACTGCTAAACAAGAGTTTGGCATTCCAAAGTCAACATGAAATTCTAAGGCGTCTTCATCAAATTCTATACCTAAACGATTGAACGAATAATAGGGTAATTCAACTCCATCAAAACAATTGGTTGAACTTTGATGTGATTTCATTTCGTAGAAATCTCTTGTAATTTGCTCATTCACCTTTTGTAGTAATCTAGACTTGCTGGCATTGAATAAAGCTTCATTAGTTATCTTCTGATAACCATTTCTTGATTGCTTATACAGCTGATAGGAATAGGAATACCTGCCTCGATAATCTGCCATACCATGGGCAACAGATTTATAAGAGGAATGAAAACAGGTCCTCGTCAAATCTTGATCAGAGTTATACTCTGTTGAACATACACGATGTCCCATGTGATCTGCGCTACTTCCTTCGTCAGCCACTTCCGAAAATGAGAAATTATAGACTGTGGAGCCATCCGGCTTCAGCCATTGACCCATTGCTCCGCGCCCCGTTAATTGGCCACGGAAAATACCCGTCATACTACCCTTCGAATTAAATTCATTCAAAGTAAAGCTTCCAGATTCATCTATCTGGCCTTTTAATTTTAATGAACCAGAGTGACCATCGTAGTGATAGTCTCCTGAAAGTTCCGAACCAAACTTTTTAACATTAAGCGTAATCTTATATGAATCATTAATCGCCCCTCGAAATGTTTTAGTAAAATCTTGCGTGACTTCATTTATAGGTGCTTCGGCGCTTTCGGCTTCATTTTGACGACATCCATAAAGGCTTAAAAGCATGCATAATGCTAAAGGAAATAATCGAAGTGATAGTATTTTTATCATTGTTTAATTCATTCAGATGAAAATTGAAGAGATTCTGCTCGCTCCAAGAGTTCATCTTTTGAGAACCAGGATTTTTCGGTGTTTCCAACAGCTGAGATAAAGCGGTCTTTTCCAAAACTAATCTCAGCGGTCTTCTTGTAGTATTTTCTCCTACTGCTGCTCCAAGAATCAGTATAAATCACGAATCCTTCCGTACCGTAGACATCTAATGAATATTTATTTGAAGTACGCTTTTTCGAATACAGATCCCCGTAAATGTAATCTTGTTTATCCTGAGTCAAGACATCAAAAATGCTGTATGACCATGATCCTTTCTTTTCATTATAGTAGTAAGCTTGGGACTGCCAATGACCGACCATTTCTTTGGACCAATTCACATACCCACGACTCTTAGCATATCTCCAACCTAGTTTATCAATATTGAAACAAATGAATTCATCCCCGTCGATAGAATTTTGAGGCATGGTATAAAAAGCATTATAGAATTCGCTAAAAGACGTCAATCCTGCTCCTGTACCAATATCTTTTAAAATCTCAAATAACTCATCTTCTGTTTTGTCTGTCGATTGACTGAAAATGATGAATTCTTTCCTAGTGTCGATTAGAATGAGATAAGTACGGAAGTATCCCCTCTTAGGCTCAATGGTGACCTTGTAGCCATAAAGTTTGTCATAAGCATCAATGTTCAACTCTTTCTTATCCTCAAAGGAATACCTACCTGTTTCTAAAATCAAATCCGCATACCTATTGGCAATTTCTAATATTTCTAGCCTAGCATCATCTGAAATTCCTGCATTCACACGATCCGGAGAAGCACGCAATTTGGCGATATCAATAGTGACTTGATCACCGTACAAGTTATCTTCATAGATGACCTCTGCAACGGCAGTACATTCCTCCAACATTAAATTCTTATCTATCCCTCGAGGGAGGTCCATTGACAAAGAATAAATGGAACTAAACCCTTTCTTGTTCTCAGGGTCTTTGGGAGTATTTAGAATTATAGATTCCTTTATAACTAAGGCGTTACTTTCTGGAAACTTCGCAAGCACCTCGTAGATATCCTCGTTGATATTTGGTTTAGCAGAGGTGATTTGTTGAATCTCATTGTCTTTTAATGTTTCAATGTCAAGAATTGCCCCTTTAAAGTTGTTATACGAAGCTGTTTCAAGATTTTCTAATTCAAACTTTTTTTCAATCTTGCCTCGCTCGCTTATGGCAGAGTCAAGGTGTTCTGAACAACTATGGAAAACATAGTACCAAGATCCGTCTCCCTCTATACTATCTTCATATTGAATTACAAAGGCATCAAGATTCATATCATTTAATCTATTTGCCAATTTCTCGGCGTGATATAAGCTCCTTTGTTTTGAAATTTGAACGGTGTAAGGCTTCTCAGCACTAAATTTTTCAATAGTCCTTTCGCCTGAACAAGATGCTAGGATAATACATGCCAATAGTGGTAGGAATAGTAGTTTGATTTTCATGAAGTCGGATTCAACAAGAGGCACGCATGGTCCGTCTATGTGGGTTAATGATTTAGTTCAATTCAATGTCGTAAAAATATTCCTCAAGACAAAATTGGACTATGCTCAACCATGGATATCATAGAATTGGACCACACCTTTTAAATCTTGGGCGGACCCCACCAGGACGGTGATAATTTTCTTCTCACGGAATAAGCGGTCCATTTCGCTAACCCCCATTAACTCGTCTATGAAAACAGGCGTCTTCGTACCCATATCTGCAGCGATTAAAGCATTGGGATTCGAGCTCGAGGCCATGGCACGACGGATATCACCGTCGGTAATGACGCCTTTTACATCGGTAGGCGTACCAACCGCCACTAGCCCTAAACGACCTTCAGAGATACGGAGTAAAACTTCGTGTAGACCATCTTCCGCATGAACCATCGGTACCTCGTTGATCATTAAATCTTTCGCCTTGGTCAACAACGAGCGTCCTAAGGTGCCCCCCGGGTGGAATTTCGCAAAGTCGTCTTTAGAGAATTTACGCAGTTCCATCAATGCAGCGCAGATAGCATCTCCCACCACCAATGCGGCAGTCGTACTAGTGGTAGGCGCTAGATTTAGCGGACATATTTCCTTATCTACCTTGCATTCTAAGTGCACAGTGGAAAATTGGGCCAAGGCACTGTCGTGACTTTGAGAGAGCCCTATAACGTACTTCGTTCGGCTGTATTGAAGTAGGTTCAAAAGCTCAGGTGTGTGGCCCGAGTTTGAGATTGCGAAAAGCACATCATTGGCTTCGATCATACCTAAGTCACCATGGTAGGCCTCTCCAGGATGGACAAAAAAGGAAGGGATCCCCGTACTGGAATACGTTGCTGCCAATTTTCTCGCGATAATCCCGCTCTTGCCCATGCCGGTAAAAATCAACTTACCAGACATCCCATCGATCAGTTCGACGGCACTTTGGTAGTCATTATGGTCTTGCCCGGCCATATTCAATAGCGATTGGGCCTGAGCCTCTATGCTTTGTATGATTTGCTGATTAATGTCCATGGATTCGAGCTAATACTTCTTTAAATACCCCAGCACCGCCAGCCGTATTGAGCTGCACATCACAGATGTTCAATAACGCTTCAGCCGCATCGTTGACGGCGTATAAATGACCACATTCTGAGCGCACTGCGCAATCGTTCGTATCGTCCCCCACGAAGATTGTCTCATCCACCGCAACGCCGTATTTCTCGCGAATGCCAGCAACCGCTTGAGCTTTATCACTGATGTTCATTTGGCAAAAATCAAGGCCCAATTCTTCTGCACGTCTTTCCAAGGCAGCAGAACCACGACCGCTCACTATACCAAACTTAATACCTTCAGCCATGAGCGCTTTGATGGCAGTTCCGTCCTTCACATTGAAGACTTTAAGCACCTCCCCTTCGGACCCGTAATAGAGCTTTCCGTCGGTGAGCACACCGTCACAATCTGAAATGATCAATCGTATCATAGCAAGTCTTTAATCAATGCCTCAAGGTCGCTGAGCTTGAGCATATTGGGACCATCTGACAATCCTTCATCCGGATTAGGATGCGTTTCAATAAAGAAGGTGTTTGCCCCCCAAAGTTTAGCAGTTTTGGCGAAGTACGGCACATAGGCTCTATTGCCACCCGTTGTTCCATCGTTACTCTGTGTCTCTTGCGCAGAGTGTGTGCAATCCATAACCACATGGTCGGTTAAGGCGGCAAGCTTCTGGATATTTCTAAAATCTACGACCAATTCGCTCGGACCGAACAAGGTGCCACGCTCGGTTAACCAAACTTGGTCATTACCCGTTGACTTCACCTTGTTAACGGCGAACTGCATTTTCTCGGCATTCAGGAATTGGGCTTTTTTGATGTTTACAATCTTCCCCGTTTTCCCTGCTGCAATCAACATATCCGTTTGACGACAGAGAAAGGCTGGAATTTGAACGATATCAACGCGATGCCCATATCCGGCAATCTGTTCTGGGGTATGAAAATCTGTAGTAATGGGCAGAGCAAATTCTTCACGAATGGCCTCCAACATGGCAATACCTTCTTCAATACCGGGACCGCGAAAGCTGCTTAAGGACGTGCGGTTGGCTTTGTCAAAGCTGGCTTTGAAATAAATCTGTACGTCGTAGGTGTCTTTTAATCTGGCCAATTCCCCTGCGACTTCTCGCAACAGCGCAGGGCTTTCAATCACACAGGGTCCGGCAATGATAGTCATGTAAGCAATCTTTCGTTGGGTGCAAGTATAAACGTATGCCTGCGGTATTACGTATCAAAAGTAGGGAAAGATGGGGTTACCTCATATCGTCCGTGGGGAAAGCGATGTTCTTCAGTTTTTATTTGAACATCACTTACGACACGTTTATTTTTGCTTATGAAAATGTAAGTATGTATCATTGGTAGATCCACCAAATTTTTCGCAATCAGTGCCCATTAAATAACCAGTTGGCCATACGAATATTGTGGTTTCTGTAAAATTAAACTCAACTTCCGGCCAAACAGGATCTTCACCAGCAGATGCAGTATTAATGGAAGTTAATTTCGCTTCGCCCGTTACGTCTTCAAACAAACACTCCCATTCATCCATAACACCCCAAGTAACTTCAAAATCAAAACAACAATTGGATACATTACTGATTATCAGCTTTTGCCCAACTTCATTAATGTAAACACCATTGCTAATTTGTCCGTAAGAATTTAAAGTAAAAACAAGGGCTGTAAAAAGAAATAATAGTTTTTTCATGTATGTAGTATTGTTTTAAAATTGAGAATGAAGTACAGCTACAAAATGAATATTCCCAAAGAGGATTGTGAATATTTAAATTATTCTTCGTCAATAGCAATATAATCTAGTTATAGAACTATTCAATGGCTTTATTCACGTAGAAATTTGGTGTTCAATCTCTCGTATCCATTTTCCTCTTCCCCACAACACAAATTTCTCTTTTTGACCATTCTTTAATTCAATGAACATTCCATTTGGAATAATACCAAGAGTATTTCTTTTGCCCACGGATAGGATATCAATACAAGCCACTGATAATTCATGGGTCTGTACATTCATTGCGTGAGAACTAAAGTACAATCTATGATTGGTCAGAAATAACCTGCCACCAACACTTTCAATACCTTTAAAGTGGTTTGCAGCTCCCTTTCTAATAATCTTCTCATTTTCTTGTAATTCAATTTTCATAGTAGTTGTTTTTAAAAATTCCTAGTTGTCAAGAGTTTGACAAATGACAATGCACTGATAGATTTCCGCCTACTCTACTATTATTCCGATTCATTCGATTCGGCTATCAAATAAGCTTCTATTGGATAAGATATAGGGATTTTTAATTTGTTAACTTATACTAATATGGATACAATAGTGGCAACATAACTTCCAAAATAGTCACTTTAGCCACTCTTTTTGAAAGAGAGCTAAAGTGACTATTTCAGGAGAATTAGTAAGATTTCAATTAGAAATCTAGCCCAGCATTTTTATCAGCCTCTTTCGAGATTGCTTTCCACTTTAGGTAATTTTCCTCGTCGCCGGCTTGTTTGTACAATTCAGCGACCAATCCTGCTTCTACCGCAATTTCTATCAAATCACCTCCTTTTAGAGCTAAATTATAGTTATCAATCTCATCTTGGATTAACTGTTCTTCAATGGACTGGCAAGATATTGCTGTGAAAAGCAAAGAAATAAAGAGAAGTTTTTTCATAACGTTATTTATTGATTTGTACTCTTGGAAAATAAAGAAATAAAAGGAAACAAGTACTATTCCATTATTTGTTTCTTAATTACACTCCTTATTTTTTATTCCAAATCAAAAATAGAATACGTGGCACCCCCTACATAGGCAATTGAGTATCCTTTAGGGCTTTTTACTTGCTCTACTTTCTTAACTCCATTAGTATAGGTAGTTCTTGTTGATGTCCCTCCACCTGGCCTACTCGCAATACTAATGAGCTTTGTAGCATCACGTGAGAACTCTTCCTCGAATTCGACGTCTGTCCATGTACTTGCTGAATTCAGGTAAGATTGTTTCAATGTCACCCCAGATAAAAACTCAGACAAAAAGTCACATACACCATTGCCAAAATTATTGGCATAATAGGCCGCAGCGCCAATTTCAAAGAAAGGATAAGCGTAATAGGTAACTCTCTTCTTTGCTTCGGTTAGACCTATATCGTAATCATCCCCCGCAGAAGAACCAGCGCCATTGCACACTGATTTAAATACTACAAGTGCATTCTCTTTCAATCTAAGCTCGCTCATTAGCTCATAACTGGACACCATCGAGTTAACACAAAGACCACCAACATTCTTATTCTCCCCCATATTACTGCCGTGGCCAGAGTAGACTAAAAAACTACAATCTTTAGCGGTTTCGACTATTTGATTCCAGTTTGCTTGGTCATCATAGAATTTATGAACTGATACACCATTTGCCAAAAAAACATCAGCTACCTTATCCATATTATCCATTGCTCTGCCAGTTCCATCCTCCTGATGACCAACGATTAATATAGCTTGCAAGTCCTTTGGAATTGTTTGCCCTATTGCAGGAATTGCGATAAATAAGAACAAACAAATTGTGGCAAAAACCAATTTCACATATCTCTGCATCCTTTTGTTTATTATTCCTGGTGTTAAATCCGTTAGCAGACTTTCTGTATTGGACTTCTTAAAGATACATCAAAGTAATAAATAGTCAAGGCTTTGTGGATACTCAGGAGTAATGACCAAAACTTGACTATCTCCTCAAAGTGGCTGTAACTTTTGAATGGATCATATACATTGTTCTGCAGCGTAATTCTCTCCCTCGTCATGCTTCCACTATTCCGAGAACATCCAAGTTAGATTCTAGTGAGCACATCCTACTCGAGTATTTTGAGTGCTTAATATAGACAACAGGCTAGATTTCGTTGTGCCTTTTATAAGAACTTTGAGATATGCGCACATATCAATTCACCTTTTCCCGTGGGCAAATTATGCACATTTCCGTCTCTCAATTTCAGTTGTATACCAAAATTCCCATTGAGTGCACCGCCTAATTTCGTTTTTGCTGTTTCCCTAGTTTTTACTGCCTTAACAGAATCAATATCGCCAAATGAAATAATTACTTTTTCATCGACCAAAACATTGTTGTTGTTTTTGGTTAATTCATCCATTTCATCGAAACATCTATAAATCAACTTTTTATTAGTCACGGTGATGATGGTTGCAACATTCACTTGTTTGTGAATTATTTCCTCTCCCTCCTCAAGATCTGAAATGTCATCAACATCTGATTTTTCCTTTGCCCTCTCCTTTCTTAATAACCACAACCCTAATGAAATCATTATCCAAGCACCCCACTGTGAAATAACGTTAACTCCAACGACGAATTCAAGCCATCCGAATTCAAAACCAGTGATCACCCATAAAATCAAATCAAGTGCACCTGCCACAATTAACCCGTAGTAGATTATTTTTTTATTCATTTTAAATCATCTTTTTAATTCCCTAATCAATAGACTTATTTAGGGATGTAATCCGTTTTTTATTAGTGGGTTCTGGTCTCCACTTGTGCATTCTAAAAATACAAAATTTTGTCAACTCTAAAAGATAATCATTGGCAATTCATTCGTTCATCATTTTTTCGCTTGATATACTCGCCCTAAATGTGGAATTAAATCTGTTAGTAGTCTTTCTATTTCGAATGTATTTAAGATATGTCAAAGTAAGAAATAGTCAAGGCTTTGTGGATACTCAGGAGTAATGACCAAAACTTGACTATCTCCTCAAAGTGGCTGTAACTTTTGAATGGATCATATACATGGTTGTGCAGCGTAATTCTCTCCCTCATCATGCTTCCACTATTCCGAGAACATCCAAGTTAGATTCTAGTGAGCACATCATATGAGCAGAGGCAGTTGGCACACTACTCTCGAGTATCCTCGAGTCATTCGAGCAGAGCATCTGAGCAGAATACCCTCGAGAGCTTTGAGCACATCCGGCTCGAGTACTTTTAGTGCTTACGATGGAGAACAGGCCAGATTATGCTGGACAAGTCTCGTATATAGCTTCGTATCAGCAGAGGTCGTTTTGGTTTCCTTCAAGATAACCAAAAGGACGATGCGCCCGGATATGAGTTATATACGTTGTTAGCCCTCGTTTAGGGTTTGTAATCTTGCCTTCCAATGATCGTCATGATTTCTACCGAATCATTTTCAATTCTGAAGTAAATGGTGTCCACCCCTGAGACGCATCTTCTGTATCCACTTGCGATGTAGGATACATCTTCGAATGAATATGGACGCTGGGCTATTTCCTCAAACCTATCGAAGAAGGCAGCAAAGTATTTATCAGCTCGTGCTTCTCCGAAGTTTCGGGTACCATATTCATGAATTCTTATGAGGTCTTCTTTGGCAAGTACACTGAGTTTATAATTAGCCATTCATTCGGCGTTTACTTTCGGCGAGAATTTCAGCTGCCGATTCACTCGTAAACCCCGATTTTTCTGCCAATGCCAATTTCATTTTTATGAATTCCACTTCTTTGGCGCTTTCACGTGCCTTTCTAATTAGATCATTGATAATCTCACTTTTACTTGAGTATTCCTTAGACTCAACTAAACTGTTCAGCCATTCATTATTTGGCTCCGTGAATGATATGCTTTGACGACTCATATTGACTGCTTTGATGTAAAAATACACCAAAATCGCACCAATAACAAATGAGGGCTAAGTCCCGTATATGTCACGGCCCGCTGCGGTGTTTTTTGGTTAGCTTCTTAAAGCTACCAAAAAGGACAAAGCGATTTGGCTGTGATATATACTTTGTTCTGCGCAGTTACCATGTTTTGGGAATATTTAGGACAAGGGTTTTATATCCCAAACTGTGGACTTCGATTCGTTTGAGTTCATCATGAATTGTATGAGTAAACTTACTGTCAAATACTGCATTCACTGTATCCGTTTGGTTTACTTGATAGAAGATCACAACGGCAAAATGAGCAGGTTCTCCTGAACGAGAGTCCCTAATCTCACCAATTATGGTTTGATCATCTTCAGTTACAACATCCATTGAGAACTGAGCTTGTACGCAGCATCCATTTGCTGTTCCCATTCCATACTCTGGAAACCTATTCTCGATTCGGCTATTTACTGTACGGCCATTCCAAGTGACATTTGATGGTTCATAGATATATGATTTCTTTAAACCGGATGATGAACGACATGCGGTTCCAAGAATAAGAGCTGATATGGCAATTAGAATTTTAGTTTTCACTTGAATTGCGCAGAAGGTTTAGCTATGAGCAGTAGCGTCCCGCAGGGCGCTATTGCTTATAGGTTTTGTTGTGTGTAGTTTTTTTATTTCATATTCAAATTCTAGAACTTTCAAATTCCATAAAGTCAAGGTCTGTGTCGCACTAATCTTATCATTTATGCTTTTAACGACTAATTTGTCTTTGAAGGACTTGATAAATTTACTCCATAATTGTCCTTTAGAATCCCTAAGCAAGAAGTAGAAGCCACTATCTCCAATTCTTTGTCCCGAAGAATCTAAAATGAGTTCTCCATTTTTGCCAACACTAGGAGTCAATATCACCGTTGCGTTTCCATTTGGTAAAGGAAAAATAGCCTTGATGCAAATCTGTTTGTTTGGTAAAGTGCAGGTCTCATAAACTCCTGAGTAAACAACTTGACCTGTCGATTTGAAAGTCCTGAGCCAAATTGTTCGTTTAACTTCATTTGTCTTAGTGTCGACTAGTTTAATTATTTCATTCGTTAGTCCTGATGCATCTTTGAGGTTTTCAATTGGGACATTAAGTTGTTCAATTCTCTTACTGAAAACACTTTTTACTACGATTCCGAAAACTTTGAAAAATGGGTTCCATTTTGCTTTTAGAAGCAGGTCATAATTTGATGTGTTTTCATAGAAGTCAATTACGTTTGGAGATAGCCTTTTGAGTTCAGTTTCTGACAATCCTAGATTCAGAATTGAATCAAGTAGTCCTTTGTTTTTTCTTTTGCTATCAATTACTAAATTCTCATCTATAGCTAACTGCTCAACAAATTTTATCCCGATTCCTTTTGTTCCGCCAAATGGTCCTAAAAGCCATTGATAATTTTTGTTGTCAATTCGCTGTCCAAACAGAATGACCCATTGTTGAGTAATCCAATCCTGAATGCTTTGATTTTTCCTAGCTATTCCCATCTACACAGACAAGGTTTAATTAGTGGGAATAAAATTCGATTGACCTTTCCATTTCCCAAATTCCGCTAAAGGCTTAAATCGAAGTGTGGTAAACTCAAAATGAAAGTCTTTTCTTTCTCTTTCTTGCATTGCGTTTGAATGCCTTTTCGGTTTTTCCACTTTACTATGACCATGCACCATATCGGTCATTTCTTTTTCAGATTTCCAAATTGAAAAGGTTGAGACAGTGTTAGGGAATTTAACTGAAGCTAACGATAAAGTTGTTCCTGGGTGGTCTCTAACAAGCTTCTCAACAGGTCTTCCCCAATGTATAAATCTAGGAACTGCCAAGGGTTTCATTCTTGCTATAGTAACGGCAACAACAGGAGAATTTGGACTTTCTAATTGGTCTTTGTCATTTGGAATTTTAAATCCGCTAAACTTTCCCCATTCTCTGACAAACGACAAACGCACATGCCAACCTTTTGCTAAAGTTCTTCCAAAACTGTCCTGTTCCAAATAGCTTTCAAGTGCATTTTCATTTTCCCATTGCATAAAGACCGCTACTTGTCCTATCAAAACTCGAGAAGTCGAAAAGATGGGAGACCCTAAGGTCATGGCAGTCATGTATTCGGAATGGATAAGTCCTTTAGTGTCTTTGGCAATTGAACTTGAGAATATTCTCCTTACTGCTTCAAAAAATGGAAGTTCGATTAAATGATAAGAGAATATGCTCACTTTGTCTTTGTTTGAATTGCTAGTTCTGTAGGTTTCTTCAAATTACACACAAGTCACGTATATGACTTCGTGATAAGCTTTGTGATTTTGGTTTAGCTTTTTTGAAGGTAATCAAAAGCGCAACGCGTCCGATCATGAATCATATACGTTGTTGTGGCTAGTTCGTTATCGTTTCTTTCTGTGTTTTTCGATCTCTTGAATTTCCTTCTGGTTTTCTAGAGTTGTCCTAGAACAGGTATTTGTCCAAAAGATGTTTTTCCCTTTTGGGTATGGAGTGTCGTTATTGAGCTGTCCGAGATAGGTGCTGTTACTTCCGTATATGATGTAGGTTTTGCCAATTTCAAAACGAACACCACAATCTCCATTGCCGAGTCCAGTATAAATCTCTACGGTGTCCGAGCTTGTTTTGCCTTTGTATTTGGAAGTCAATACTAGTTGATATTTGGCAACCACCGTTTCGTAAAGTCCTTTAGCAAGGCTGTCTTCAAGAGCGTGCATCTTAATTGCGTTGGAGTCAACAAGCCTTACTATGTCTTTTGAAATTACCGTTCCCAGCAAGACCGCATCGGAATTCCTTATTTCTTCTTTAACGGTGTGTCGTCCAATACAGGAACAGGCATAAATTCCACTACTTATCAATAGAAATCCTAGAGTAAGTAAAAGAGTGTGTTTTCTCATGTCGAATTAGCCACAAAGTTGAGTATATGCAAAGTAGGCGATTGCGGGCTTCAAACCTATCAAACCATTGAGAAGTTGAAGAGGGCTATAACCCTTGAATTTACTACTATTTCGCCTATTTTGTATATACATTGTTGTGGGTAGTTTTTATTCTATTTTTCTAAATCCCTTAATCTTTCCATTACCTGTTTCGGCTTCAGCATGTTCTCCGTATATTATACCTTGTACATCTAAAGTGTCAAGCCAATTATAATCAGGATTGCTATTTATAAAGTATGATTTCAAAGTTGATGTTCTTGCTCCGCTGGGTTTTGTAATCTTAAAATTAGTCAAGTCTTTTACTTCAATTGGCAGGTTGCCATTAAATAATCTTTCGTTATCCATTGAGTAAGGCCAATCTATAACTTTAAATGTTTCAGGATTTGCAAAAATCACAATATCATTATCAAGGAAAACATAGTTTTTATCCTTTGAATATCCATTGTCAGATATAACTTTGAAAGTCTTGGGGTCAGCTTTATCTATTCTAACTCCTCTCCAAAAAACAGAACTTTTGTCTTTTGCATAAGATTTATTGTCTAAAATTTCAAATGTTCCATTATCGATTTCAATTTCACGCATATGTTTTCCTGCCTCACTATGCAAAACCCAAGTCCATTGCCCTTCAACTTTTTCATACCCTTCTCCGCATGAAATTAAAGTAATCAGGGTTAGCAACCAGAATAAATTATTGAATCTATTTTTTCTATATGTAAACATGTAAATCAGTTTTCCAGTCATTTATTTTTTTTAAGTATGCTCTCTTGTCAAGTTTAATATTGTAGTATCTAGTGTGTTTTGTAAATTACCCACAAATCACGTATATGACTTCGTGATAAGCTTTGTGGTTTTGGTTTAGCTTTTTTGAAGGTAACCAAAAGTGCAACGCGTCCGATCATGAATCATATACGTTGTTAGCCACTGTTGTTACTGTTTAAGTTTAACTATTCGATCTGCACAGTATAAAATTATTGATAGAATAGCTGCAAATCCAATCCATGAAACAAAGTTGAAATAAAGAAGCCTGTTGTGTAAAGCATCGATATTTCCCAAGGGATTCAACAATAGACTTGAAATGGGTAATAGGCCTTGATTATTCAGGTACAGAAAATAACCTGGGGATTCTGCAATTCCTGTCCTGTCGTCTACTATGTCTAAATAAACTATAGGAGACCATAAAATAATTCGTAAAACTGGTTGTCGAAGCCAAACAGGAAGCGGTTTGAAGAGTTTCAAGGAAAGAAAAATGCTGATTGCCCAAGTAAGTGAGAGCACCAAAACGCCGTCAAGTGATACTCGTCCTATATGCTTAATATCAAAGAAAGAGTCGATGAAATATGTAGCAAGGTTAACTGACCATAGTATAAGTAACGCTGCGCACATGAACTCAATCTCACTTCCTTGTCGTCTCATTTTCCAAATAGTGGCTAAGTCACGTATATGACTTCGTGATAAGCTTTGTGGTTTTGGTTTAGCTTTTTTGAAGGTAACCAAAAGTGCAACGCGACCAATCATGAATCATATACGTTGTTGTGCTTAGTTTTTATTTTTCCATTCATCAGGTATCGTTGGGAAATCGTCTTTCCAAATTCGCTCTTGTGAGTTCCACATTAAGTAAGGCGGGTCAAAACCAATTGTAAATATCAATTCATAAGTTGAATCATTTATTTGACGAATTTCTGGATATGCAGTCTCCATTTCGTCTTCCATAAATCCGAGTGAGCGTAGAGTTTCCCAATTATGTGATTCTGGTATTTTACCTGTTTCGTTTACATAATTTTCGATATTCTCGATTAGTATATTTCCACGTTTTAATTCCCTGCTATGTGTTACTTCAATTGGAAGAATGTATAAAACCAAAAATCCAACTAGAAAGAAGACAATAAATATTAGAATACCTTTTTTCATTGTTAAATTAAGCACAAATCTTGTATATAACCTCGTATCAGCAGAGGTCGTTTTGGTTTCCTTCAAGATAACCAAAAGGACGATGCGCCCGGATATGAGTTATATACGTT
>Ga0209037_1000023_pt1 | contig 50150 bp, 79 predicted proteins | sample SaaInl25SG_5_DNA_FD_188225 | JGI IMG/M metagenome (GOLD analysis project Ga0209037, IMG submission 188225) | Marine microbial communities from expanding oxygen minimum zones in the Saanich Inlet - ESP_125SG_5_DNA (SPAdes) (version 2) | ecosystem: Environmental > Aquatic > Marine > Intertidal...
GCGGTTACGAGCCCCACCTGCGCCACCGCCCCCACCTCCTCCCGGGGGCGGTGGCGCAGGTGGGGCTCGTAACCGCTTTGCCGGCATCGGCAGCAGACTGAACAGGTGAAAGCATGTCGATCTTCTCGCGCGTCCGCGACACTCTATCTGGCGGCAGCCTTTCAGCTCCGCCGGAGGCTCCCGCGCCTGCCCCGTCTGAGGGCGGCGGGCGTGTGGACCGTCCGGGCAGCCAATACATGCGCGGCGGCCGGGGCGTGACTTTTGCCGGATGGCGTCCCGCGCTGCGTGAGCAGCAGGACGACATTGCCGACGCTTGGGACGACGCAGCGGCGCGCGTTTCCGACCTGATCCACAATAACGGGTGGCTCTCGGGCGCGGTCGATCAGGCTGTCGCCAACACGGTCGGAACCGGGCTGCGCCTCAAGGCGATCCCGGAAAACGAAGCCTTCGGCATGAGCTCCGCCGACGCGGCGGCGTGGTCCAAGACGGTGGAGCGGCGGTTCGAGCTCTGGGCGCGAAACGCTCAGGAGTGCGACATTCAAGGCCTGCGGACGTTTGGTCAGATGCAGTCGGCGGCGTTTCGGTCGTGGCTGGTGACAGGTGAAATCCTTGCCGAGCTGCCTTTCCGGCGCAGGACTTGGAACCGCTACGGCACCAAGGTCCGCCTGCTGCCACCGCAACGGCTGTCGCGCAAAAACGAAAGCATGAAGCGGCTCATAAACGGGGTCTACACCGACCCGGACGGCATGCCCATCGGCTACCGGGCAATCCGCAAGGACCTTTTCCGGCATGACGTCGAGTATGACGTTCGCGCTCGGGACAGCGCAGGCCGCCCCCGGGTGGTCCATGTGTTCGACGGGCTTCCCGGAACGCATCGCGGGATTTCGCCGATGGCCCCCGCGTTGCAGGTCGCGCGGCAGTTCGACCAGCTGGCGGACGCGACGCTGATGGCGGCAATCGTTCAAACGCTCTTTGCGGTGACGATCACTTCGGACGAGCCGACCGAGCAGGTGCTCGCCGGGCTGCTGACCCCGCAGGAGCAAGCGCGGATGATGGCCGACGGCGTGACGCCGATGGAGGCCTATATGGACATGGTCGCGGGCTACTATGAGGGCGGCTCGCTGAACGTCGGGATCAATGGGCGGCTGTCCCACCTTTTCCCCGGGCAGGAGCTCAACTTCCACACCAGCAATCACCCGAGCTCCGATTACAAGGACTTCTCGAACCACCTGCTGCGTGAGCTGGCGCGGTGCCTCGGGCTGACCTACGAAAGCGCCACCGGCGACAACGTGGGCGCGACCTATTCCTCGCTTCAAGCGGCCACGACGGAGATCTTCGCGATCACAAAGGCGCGGCGCGAAAACATCGTCGCCCCCTTTTGCCAGCCAGCTTATGAGGCGTGGCTGGAGGAGGAGGTGGCGTCCGGCGGCATCCCGTTCCCGGGTGGATATGAGGCTTTCCTCGCCAACCGCACGGCAGCCTGTCGCGCCGAGTGGCGGGGGGCTCCAAGACCCACCGCCGACGACCTGAAAAAAGCCAAGGCTCATGAGGTGTGGAAGCGCCTCGGTGTCATATCCGACGCCATGATCTGCAACGATCTGGGCGTGGATGTGGAGGATGTTTATCAACAGCTCGCCCAAGAGGCCGCCATGCGGAGTGAATACGGCCTGCCGGAACCGCAGGTCATGGGCGCAGCCGGGGGCGGTCCTCAAGCGAATGAGGTCGCCGCGGACGATGAAACTGATCCCGAGGAGGACGACTGATGGCGCTCAGCATCGACGAGAGCGACCCCTGCGCGGCGGCTGTCGCGTTGCGGGGTGCTTATGCGCAGCTCGTCGCGGGGCAAGCCTCGATGATCGTGACCTTCAAAGCCGGGGCCTCTGGCGTCGAGCGGTCGGTGACTTTCCACAAAGCGCACCCTGACCGGCTGCTGATGCTGGTGAGGGAGTACGAGGCCAAGTGCGCGCAGTCGCGGGGGCGCAGGCCGACGCGCTTCGCGATTGGGACAGGAGGTGTCCGATGATCGACACGGAACAAACGCAGCAAGCGCCCGAGGGGCCATCGCTGACGCAGATCGCGTCGCGGGTGCTCAACCGGCCCCTGCTGCTCCACCCGACGAAGGCGGAAATCGTCCTGCAGGTCTTGCAGGGGCGGCTGCCTATGGACGGAGCCAAGATCGAGGGGCTGCGCCCTGACGCAAATCGGTTCCTTGGCTCCGCGATGGGCGAGGACGGGCGGCGGCGGAAATACGCGGTCGCAAATGGGGTCGCGACGATCCCGATTGTCGGCTCGCTGGTCAACCGGGGCGCGTGGATCGGCGCCTATTCCGGGATGGTCTCGTATGAGGGCATCGCGGCGCAGCTGCGCGACGCGGCGGCAGACCCCGAGGTCTCGGCGGTGCTGCTCGACATTGACAGCCCGGGCGGAGAGGCGACCGGCATGTTCACCGTCGCCGAGCAGGTCCGGGCGCTGGCGGCTCAGAAGCCGGTCACGGCGTTCGTCAACGACATGGCGGCTTCGGCCGCCTACGGCATCGCCAGCGCAGCGACGGAGATTGTCGTCTCCCCCACCTCTATCGTGGGCTCCATCGGTGTCGTCCTCACGCACCTCGATCGCTCCGGCGAGCTTGAGCAGAAGGGCGTCCGGGCGACCCTGATCTATGCAGGCAAGCACAAGGTCGATGGCAACCCTTTCGGGCCGCTATCGGACACGGTGCAAGCTGACCTGCAAGGCGAGGTCATGCAGTTCTACGACCAGTTCGTCGGGCTTGTGGCGCGCGGTCGGGGCGGCATGGGCGAGGAGGCAATTCGCGCCACCGAGGCCCGCACCTTCATCGGGCAGGCCGCCATCGACCGGGGCCTCGCTGACCGCATCGCCACGCTGGACGCGGTCCTCGCTGAGTTTCAATCACCCACGGCCCTCGGGGCCAATACAGGAGAGGGATTTGCCATGAGCAAGACCACCCAAGCCGGAGCCCCGCAGGCTGACATCGCGGGCATCACTGAGGCGCAGATGGGCGCAGCGATGGACGCAGCCCGCGTCGAGGGCAAGACCCAAGGGGCCACCGAGGCGACGGCCCGGATCAAGTCGATCCTGACCAACGACGAGGCCAAAGGGCGCGAGGCGACCGCTATGTCGCTGGCGTTCGACACCGACCTGACGCCCGACGCGGCGGTTAAGGTCCTGAGCACCACGCCAAAGGGGACCCCGCGGGGCTCCATCGAGCAGCGTGCCGCCGGTGAGGCCGAGTTCGGGGGTGACGCTTCTGGCGCGCTGAGCGCCAACGGCGAAAAGGCCGCGTCCGGCTGGGCCGCAGCTGTCGCAAACGCAAATCAGCGGTTCGCCTGAGCCGCACTGATCTGAGGAGATCACCGAAATGACAGTTCTCACCGAAGGCCGGCATCCCGGCGAGTTCCTTATGAGCGAGGCCAACCGCCAGCGCTCGCGGGACAATATCACCGTCGCCAGCGGGGCAGGCGTGATCGCCCCGGGCACCGTGCTCGGCAAGGTCACCGCCTCCGGCAAGTATGTCGCCAGCGCAGCGGCCGCCGATGATGGCAGCCAGACAGCCGTCGCCGTGGCTCTTTACGGCTGCGACGCTACCTCGGCCGACGCGGCCATCGCTGCAATCGTGCGCGACGCTGAGGTCAACGGCTCGGTCCTGACCTACCACGCGGACCGCGATCAACCGGCCGAAAAGGCCGCAGCAAACGCCGCGCTCGCCGCTGCGGGCATCATCGTCCGCTAAGCGCGGCGCAAGACAAAGGACAGCAAAATGTCGATCCTCAACGTGTTCAATCAGGACGCATTCAGCGTCATGCGCCTCACGGACGCCCTCCGTGAAATCAAGTATGTTCCGTCCCGCATCGGTCAGCTCGGCCTGTTCGCGAGCACCAGCATCGACACGCTGGACATTGCCATCGAGCGGGACCGCGAGCAGAACCAGATCATCATCGGCTCGACCCCTCGCGGTGGCCCGGGCCAGACCTTCGGCAAGAACGGCCGCTCGCTGCGGACGCTGCGCGTGCCGCATTTTCAGGTCGACGACGCCATCATGGCAGACGAGGTCCAGCAGGTCCGCGCGTTTGGCTCCGAAGTGTCCGTCGAGCGCTTGCAGCAGAAGATCGCCAACCGGGCAGCCGAGGCCAGCCAGTTCTTTGCGCTGACCGAGGAGTTTCACCGGCTCAACATCATCAAGAGCGGCAAGCTGCTCGACGCTGACCAGAACGTGCTGTTCGATTACTTCACCGAGTTCGGCGAGAGCGCACCTTCTGAGATTGACTTCGATCTGGACAACGCCAGCCCGGCCGAAGGCGCTCTGCGCAAGAAGTGTGTCGGCGTGGTCCGCCAGATGGCGGCCATCCTCGACGGCCTGCCCTATACGGGCATTCACGCCTTCTGCGGTGACAACTTCTTCGACGATCTGGTCTCGCATCCTGAGGTCCGCGAGACCTACAAGGGCTATGCGGACGCGGCCACTCTGCGGACAGCTTTCGCGAGCGCGAGCGGCCAGCAGGCCAGCTTCGGCACCTTCGAGTTCGGCGGGATCACCTTCGAAAACTATCGCGGCGGCGGCTCCATCGGCATCGACACGAACAAGTGTCACATTTTCCCGCTGGGCGTGCCCGGCCTGTTCCGTACCGTCTACGCTCCGGCGGACTATATCGAGACGGTCAACACGCAGGGTCAACGCCTTTACGGCAAGCAGTGGGAAATGCCCAACGGCAAGGGCGTGAACCTCGAGTTCCAGATGAACGCACTTCAATACTGCACACGCCCGCGCGTGCTGATCCCGGGCAAGCGCACCTAATCGGTCGCGCTCCGAAAGGATAGAAAATGGCCTCTCCGTTTGACGATCTTGACGCGCTGGTCTCCGGCGCGATTGGCGACGCATTCGGGGAGGTCGCGTTCCTGCGCCCCCGCATCTCCTCGCAGTATGTGGAGCGCGCAGACGACCCATCCCGCCCGATTGCGACCGTGGCCGGGGTTTTTTCCGCAGGCGCATCGGACGAGCAGCTGAGGTCTATGGGGACCGAGCTGACCGGCCGCACGCGGCTTGCCTCGCAGAGCGCCGAGTTCTGGCTTGCGGCGGAGCAGGTGCAGGCGCTCGTCGCGCGACCCGTCAAGGGTGACGCGCTGACCCTGACCGGGCGCGATGGCGCCCCGGTCTATTCGATTTCACAGGTCCAGCCGTCCGACATGGGCGATCTGAACCTGATCCTCGTCCGGGAGGACGCGACGACATGAGCCTGACCCGCCTCGCAATGCGCCTCGCGGCGGCGCGTGCCCTTCGCGGCCGCACGCTGGCGGGGGACCGTGTGTTCGATAGCGCGGTGGACCCCATCGACCAGACCATCGCCGAGCAGCGGCAGCCGCTTCTTGTCCTGACCACCGACGAGCATGAGCTCGAAATCGAGGGGCGCGACATGCGGAGCGGCGCGCATCGCTGCGAGCTGGTGATCGAGCTGGCCATCGCCGCGAGAGTGGAAGTTCCCGCCGATGATGGCCAAGGGGGGCAGATCACGATTGCCATTCCGCACACCGACGAGGGGATGGAGCTGACGCTGGACCTGATCGAGCATCAGGTGGTGTCGGCGCTGACGCGAGACGACAACCCGTGGAGCCGGGTGTGGATGAAGCTGGTCCCGCGCATCACACGGCAGGTTTCGCGGCGCGGCTCCTCGGCCGAAAACGGGGTGCGCTTCGCAGCGCGTCAGCTGGTGCTAACCTGCGATTTGATTGACGCCCCTGTCGGCGGGGCAGCCCTGCCCCCCTTGGGGGCTTGGGCTGAGTTCCTTGGGCTGATGGAAGCGGACCCGGCGCTGGCCGGTCTGGCGAGCCTGATCCGGGCGGAGATAGAGGGCGAGCTCGTTGCTGAGTGGCGTCGCGCGGCTGAGGAGCTGGGCTTGCCGCTGGAAGTGGCAGACGCGCTAGGCATTGGTCCCGCCGGCGATCTGGCAAGCGATCCGGCTCCTCTGACCGGGGCCATCATCACCGGCGGTGCCGGACCTATCACAGTCACGGAGGACGACCCCGATGGCGGTGCGTGAATTGGTGGAGCTGGTCTCCCGGGTGGCTGAGCTTGAGCGACGCTTTGCCGGGGTCATGCGTCACGGCACGGTCGCCGAGGTTGACCCCGAGCGCCAGCGCGTCCGGCTGGACCTTGGGCCTGCCCACGGGGCCGAGGGACGGTTCCTGTCGCCTTGGGTGCCCTACGCTCAGTTCTCTGGCGCTCTGCGCGTCCACACGCCCCCGACGGTGGGCCAGCAGCTCACGGCCATGTCTCCGACCGGCGACTTCCAGCAGGCGGTGGCGCTGCCCCTGACGCACCACACCGGCAACCCGAGCCCGTCCACGGCGGGCGACGAGAACGTCGTCACCTATGGCAACGTGCGCATGACGCTGGCGGATGATCTGGTCCGCGTCGATGTGGGCGGCACGCTGTTCGAGCTGACCTCGGCGAAGATCACGCTGTCCACGGGCGGCAGCAGCATCGAAATGACCGACGCGGGCGTAAAGGTCAAAGGCGCGCGCATCGACCTCAACTGACCCCAATTAAGGAAAACACCATGCAGACCAAGGGCGAATATCGCGTAAGTATCAATTTCAACCCATCCGGAGACGATGTGGTCGGCCAGATCAGGCGCAAGGCCGCGGACCTGATCGACCTGATCGAGGCCATCGACTGCACACCGCAGTCGAGCGACAACCTTGGAGCTCACGCTGGTGAGGTGTATCGCCTCAAGGTTCTGGCGCAGTGCGAAATCGAAAGCGCCGCAATGTGGGCCGTTAAGGCGGCGACAAAGCCACCGCTTTCGCAAGACTAATGCCAGCGGTCGCGAGGATCGGGGACCCGTTTGCAACGGGCCATCCCTGCGATGGGTCGAGCACGATTGCCGGGGGCAGTCCAAACGTCTTTGCCAACGGCATCAGCGTCTCACGCCGGGGCGACCCGTCGGCCTCGCACACGCTCTTGGTGGGCGATGTGTGCGTGCCCCACACGGCCCCGATCATCGGCGGCAGCGCAAGCGTGTTCGTCAACGGAATTGCAATCGCCCGGGTCGGTGACGCCATCGACAAGGGTTCAATCACCGGCGGCTCGCCGGACGTCTTCGCAGGATAGAGGAGGGCAGGATGCCACGCTACGCGATCACCGAGAAAGCCGGACGCTTCGTCGCCGGGACCAATAACACAGGGGTCGGCACTGTGCTGAACCTGACCGAGAAACAGGCGGAGCACGAGGTCCGCCTCGGCGCGCTTCGGCCGCTTGACGGTCCGAAGCCGGAGCCTGTCGAGCAGGAGCCCAAGGCGCAGACCGAGGAGCCTACGCAGGCCTCGGCTGGGTCCGATGGGGCGACTGAGCCGACCGGCGGCGAGCCGGAAAAGGCACCAAAGCAGGCGGCCAAGGGCGCAAAGAAGTGATTGAGGGCTGACCGATGGAAACGACGTATTCGAGCCCGTCGGTCGGCCTCAACGCGGCCACCGGCGGCACGATTGAGGGGTGGGCCCATGTCGCGCAGTCATTGCAGGCCGTATTTAATACGCGGTTCGGCGACCGGATCATGCGAGAATGGTTCGGTTCTTTTGTGCCGGCGATCCTTGGCCGGAATATCAATCAATCCGAAATTCCGGTTTTCTTTTCGGCCTTTACCTCGGCGATCGAGCAATGGGAGCCGCGATACTCCGTGACGGGCCTTGAGGTTCTTAGCATCAATCGTTCAGGCGAGCTTCGCATGTCCATCACGGGCGAGTATCGGCCGAGGGCCCTGCTTGGGGACACTAGGCCAGACGGGCTGCGGACCCTCGTGATCAGCGCGACCGACGCAGGGCTCACAATCGACGAAGGCGGTATCGCATGAGCAACATCAGCACGATTGACTTGTCCTCTCTGCCCTCGCCCAGCGTGGTCGAGGAGCTCGACTTTGAGGTTATATTGGGGGCGATGCGTGACGACTTGGTGGCGCGCTTCCCCGCGATTGAGCCGGTGATTGATTTGGAGAGCGAGCCCGCGCGCAAGCTGCTTGAGGTCTGCGCATATCGAGAGCTCCTGCTGAGACAGCGGGTCAATGAGGCCGCGCGGTCGGTGATGTTGGCTTATGCCATCGGTTCGGATTTAGACCAGATCGCCGCAAACTATGACGTCTCCCGGTTTGTTCTGGACCCGGGCGACCTCACGGCGTCGCCGCCCGTCGCGCCGACATACGAGAGCGATACCGAGCTGCGGCGACGGGTCCAGCTTTCTTTCGAGGGGTTTTCCACGGCGGGCCCTGTCGGTGCTTACGTTTTTCACGCCTTGAGTGCAGACCCGGGGGTGCTGGACGTGTCCGTCGCCAGCCCCGAGCCCGGAGAGGTGGTGGTGAGCATTTTGGCGAGGGATGGTGACGGGACGGCTTCGTCTGAATTGGTCGCGGCCGTCGCTGATGTGCTGTCTGCCGAGGACGTTCGCCCTTTGACGGATCACGTCACTGTGCAGTCCGCGGTGGTGGTCCCGTACAGCGTCGAAGCCGTGTTGACGGTCCTGCCGGGGCCCGACGGCGCTGTCATTCTTGAGCAGGCAAACGAGGCTCTTGCGGCCTACATCGCGGAGACGCAACGCCTCGGCCGCGACGTCGTGCGGTCTGGTCTATTTGCCGCGCTGCACCAGTCCGGGGTCCAGAATGTGTCCTTGATTGCGCCAGCCGCGGACATCGTGATCGGTGACGCAGAGGCGTCATTTTGTGTCTCCACTGACGTGACCATCGGGGGCGTCGATGAATAGCCTGTTGCCAGATCACTCGACCGAGGCCGAGCGGGCAATCGAGCAGGCCACCGCCCGCCTTGGCAATGTCGATGTGCCGATCACTCGGCTCTGGAACCCGGCGACGTGCCCCGCTGATATACTGCCCTGGCTGGCGTGGGCATTCTCGGTGGACAGGTGGGACCCTATGTGGACGGAGGCTCAAAAGCGGGCCATCGTCGCGGGCTCAATCTTTGTCCACAAGCGGAAAGGCACACCTGCTGCGGTCAAGTCTGTGATCAACGCAATCTTTGGCGGCGGGGACGTCGTCGAGGCATGGCAAGACGAGGACATCGGGGCGCACGAGTTCAAGATCGTCACGACCGGGACGTTCAGCGCCGACCGCCAGTTCAGCGAGCTGATTGATCTGGTGGACGCGGCAAAGCCGGTGCGCTCCCATCTGGTCGCTGTCCGCATCCAGCGCTCCTCTACGCGGCGGCTATACTTCGGCACCGGAAATCGGAGCGGCACATTTATCCGACTGCGTTCGCGGCTGTCTGTGGACGCCCCCCCGCAACAAGTAAACATCGGCGGCGCGGCTATGATTGCCGCCAAGACAAAGATCACAATGAGGCCCTAAAATGGCAAACTTCCCCGGCCTAATCCTCACGGCATCCGGCCGTGACATTCTGTCGAAGGCGCTGGCTGGCGACACGCTTACATTCACCCGCCTCGCTCTTGGCGACGGGGTTGAGCCGGGCGCGCCGGAGGATTTGACAGCGCTCGTCAATGAGCAGCAAAGCGTTTCAATTCAGTCGCTTGACGCCATCGGCGACGGGACAGCAAAGCTGCGAGCTGTCCTGACTAACATAGGTGTCGAGGTCGGGTATTTTGCCCGCGAGATTGGCATCTACGCCACCGATCCAGACACGCTCGACGAATTGCTTTATGCCTACGCGAACGCAGGTGTTCAGGCTGACTATGTCCCGGCCTATGGCGGGGCCACGACGGTCGAGCATGTATTTGACCTTTTCACCGTGGTCGACACGGCGGCCGAGGTCGTCGCGCTAATTGACGGCAGCATTGTCTACGCAACAAAGGACGACGTAGTCGGCACAGCCATCCAAGGCCTTAAGGTCGTGCCGCCCGGGTCGAGCAATGACTACTTGATCACAAATTTCAGCAGCTTCTCGTCGTATTCTGTGGCGTCTGACGTAGGAGCCGTCAGCATCGCAGACGACACCATCACATTGACTATCGATGCGGGCGAGCCGCAGGGCGGCATCAATATGACGGTGACACGCGACGGGATACCAAAGACGTTCCAGCTCGCGGTCGGGGCCGAAAGCGTCGCGCAGCCGACAATCGTCGCGCCTGCAGATGGGCAGACTGAGATTGGCTCGGGCGTAACGCTGGTCACATCGGAGTTCGCCACTTATCCCTCCGGCGCAGACACCCATGCCTCGACGGACTGGCAGGTGAGCACGGATGCTGCGTTTTCGGCGGTCGTTTTTGAGAGCCTAGCGGACGCGATCAACCTCGAAAGCATTGTGGTGCCATCCGGGACCTTGGAGACATCGACCACCTATTATGCGCGTGCGCGGCACAGCGGCGCAACGCTGGGTGCTTCCGCGTATTCCCCGACGATCAGCTTCGTTACAGCTGACGCATTTGCCCCGGCGAATGAGGTGGCGAAGCTGCTATCCGCGACCGGCACCGCTAATGACGGCTTCGGGACCGGGGTCGGCGTCTCTGGCGATTATGCTATCATCGGCGAGCCGGGCGCTCCGGGCGGGCGCGCGCACATTTATGAGCGCAACGCCTCTGGTGTGTGGTCGCTCGCCTCCACCCTCGCGTCCACCACGCCTGCCACTGACCGCTCATTCGGGGAGAATGTGGCCATAGATGGTGATTTCGCAATCATCGGCGACCGCTTGGACAGCGAGGTGGACGATAGCAGCGGGGCCGTCTTCTTTGCTGAGCGCACCGGACCGGGATGGACCGTTGTGGCAAAGTTCGCCCCTGCCGGCATCGGATATCGGACGTGGTTCGGGTTTTCGGTGGCAATCTCCGGCGACTATGCGGTGGCAACGAGCTCCGAGGATGGCGCGAGCGGTGTTGCTGCGGGTGCCTTCTTCTTTGAGCGTGTCTCAGGGGTGTGGACACAGATCGCGCAGGTTCGGGCTTCGCAAAAGTTCGCCTCCTGCGCGATTTCAGGAAATTTTGCCGCGCTAGGCGAGGCGGGCGGCAACGACGTTTACATTTATGAGCGTGTCTCAGGGGTGTGGACAGAGGTCGCGATCCTTCCTGATTTGGGCGGGCAGTTCGGTTTCCGCTGCGACCTCGACGCAGGCAGGCTCGTCGTCAGCGATTACTCTACCGGCGCGGGGCTGGCTTATGTCTACGAGCACGATGGCGCGGGCAACTGGCCGAACGTCGCCACGCTTAGCCCGTCTGACGGAATAACCGGCGATTGGTTCGGATATTCCGTCGCAATCTCCGGCGACCGAATACTGATCGGCGCACCGCGCGACGACAACGAGGGCACAGACAGCGGTAGCGCGTATCTGTTCGAGCGGGACGCTGGCGGCGCTTGGATTGAGCTTGGCCGCATCTGGGCAAGCGATGGGGCGGCTGGCGACTACTTCGGTGAGGCGGTGGCGGTCTCTGGCTTGTATTATTTGGTCGGGGCTCCTGACGACGATGACCTCGGCACCAAAAGCGGCTCAGCGTACTTCTACGAATGAGGGCAGACATGCAGCAAACATACGCACGGATAAATGCTGACGGCGAGGTGGTTCAGTGGCCTGTCCTCCCCGCTCATATTGCAAGCAGCGGATTGCCGCGGAGGTTCTTCGAGGCAGTCAAAGCAGCGCCACCCCCGGACCACAATCACGTCACGCACAATGCGGCGCCCCGAGCTCCGGTAAGGGACGCCGGTGGCAATTTGGTTCAGCGATGGGAGATAGTCCCATTGACCCTAGACCAAGTGCGGCAGACGCAGCTTGCAGCGCTTGCGGACTTGCGGTGGCGTAAAGAGACCGGCGGGGTGAGCCTGCCGGACGGGGGCGCGATCAACACGAGCAGAGAGGCTCAGGCACAGGTCTCAAGCGCGTTTAGCGCGCTGCAATCTGGCATGATTGCGACCATTGAGTGGAAGTCGGTGCTGGGCTGGGTCACTGTAACGCTGGCCGAGTTCACCCCTGTTGCCAGCGTGGTCGCACAGCACGTCCAAGCCTGCTTTGCGGCCGAAAGAGCGGTCGCCCTAAGTATCGAAGCGGCTCAATCCGTCGATGATTTGGCTGCGCTAAGCCTGTTCGCAGATTTTGAGGCCGCCTACGCGGTCGCGATGGCGCAATCCTCGACCTAAGTGTCCTCCGCATCGGCTGAACCCGCGCCCGTCACGGTCTCCGTGGCGGTTTTTTTAACCCTATCTCCTCGGAGGAACCGAAAATGACTGAACCCACCTTTGGGCTGTCGATCCAGCGCATCGACAATGAGCCCCGGCCGCCTGTCGCCAGCGACATGTCCGTCGTTGGCATCATCGGCACCGCAGCAGACGCGGACGCGGCGACTTTCCCCCTGAATACCCCGGTGTTCCTGTATTCTGACGACACCACAAAGCTGACTGCGCTCGGTGCAGCAGGCACCCTGCGCGACGCCATCACGCTCGTGGGCGCGCAGCTCGGGTCGTTCCAAGTCGCGGCAAAGGTCGTGGTGGTGCGCGTCGAGGACGGCGCGGACGCGGCCGGGACTATCGCCAACATCGTCGGCGACGGCGTCTCGACCGGCCTCAGCGCGTTCTTGAACGCTGGCGCTGAGCTGGGCGTGATCCCCCGCCTTCTGTGCGCCCCGGGCTTCACCAGCCAGCGCACGGCTCCGGACGCGAACGCGGTCTGCGCCGCGCTCCCGGCGATCTGCGAAAAGCTGCTGGCGCACGCGGTCGTCGATGGCCCGGCGACCACCCTGCAAGACGCGCTCGACTGGCGCGAGACGATTTCCCATTACCGCCTGATCCCGGTGGACCCGGCGGTGCGCGTGCTGGACGGCGGCGTGACCGTGGTGCAGCCGCTCTCCCCGGCGGTCATTGGTGTGGGCGTCCGGCGCGACCATGAGTTCCAAGGCCGCCCGTTCCATAGCTGGGCGAACCAGCCGGTGCAGGGCATCGTCGGTCCGTCGCGCCCGATCAACTTCTCGCTTACCGACGGCGCGACCGAGGGGCAGAGCCTCCTCGCGGCGAACATCGGCGTGCTGCTGCGCGGCGAGATGGGCGTCGAAAGCGCCATCGGTCAGGGCGGCTTCATCTTCGTCGGCACCGACAACGCAGGCGAGGACGACCTCTGGCGGTTCTACAACGTGACGCGGGGTCGGGATTACATGCACCTGATGATGCTGCGCACGCTGCGGTTCTACCTCGGCCGCTTCAACATCACCGGCCAGACCATTCAGGCCGTGCTGAACACGATGGAGACCTCGCTGCGCAACCTCAAGGCTGACGGCGACATTCTCGGCTTCGAGGTCAAGTTCCTGCCTGCGCAGAACAGCCCCGAGGAGCTGCGGCAGGGCCGCTTCGTGGTCAACTTCGCGGCCGAGGAGGCCCCGGTGCTGCGTTACCTCGGCATCCAGTCCGCCCGCTATCGCCCGGCGCTCGACGCGCTGCTTGACGAGCTGCTCTCGCAGGTCGGCACGATCACCGGCTAACGCCACCCGCCACACAAGGAGACGCTCGCATGAGCAATATCTATCTGATGGAGGCCGCGAACCTGTTTTGCGGCGACGACGACCCTACCGGGTCCAAGCACTTGACCCTGAGTGAGCTGCAGCTCCCGAATTTGCAGGAGAGCTTTCAGGACTATCAGCCCGGCGGCTCGCGCGTCGGGATCGAGGTCGCTGTCGGCATCCAGAAGCTCGAGGCCAGCTTCAAGCTCGCAGGCTGGGACCCGGACCTGCTGGCGCAGTTCGGTCTCGGGGCCACCGCCCGCAAGAAGTTCACAGCCTACGGCGTGATCCGCAACAAGCGCAGCGGTGAAGCGATCGAGGCCAAGGCCGTGCTTGAGGGCCGCCTTGGCTCGGCCAGCCCCGAGGCGTTCACGCGCGGCGAGGTGCAGGGCTTCGACTATTCGATCTCGGAAATCATGCACTACGAGCTGTATTTCGAGGGCGCGGAGAAGTTGTATTGGGATTTCTTCACGTCAGACTGGCGCGTCAACGGCGCGTCTCAAAACGCGGATGAGCGGTCGATCCTGCGCATCCCCGGCGGCCTGTGAGGTAAGCCATGACTGCCCCCAAAGCAAAAACGGTCACGCTTCAATTCCCGATCACCGTGGACGGCCGCGAGGTGTCGGAGGTGACGATCACCCGCCCCAAGGTGAAGGACCTCAAGGCGATGGACGCGGCGCTGGACGGCATCACCGACAAGCTCGATCAGGGCATCATCATGGTGTCGGTTCTGACCGGGCTGTCGCACGACGCGGTCGAGGAGCTGGACGCCGACGACTTCACCGAGCTGTCGGAGGTGGTGGCCGGTTTTTTCCCGCAGGCCAAGGCCCCCGGCAATGGCGCTCCGTCATTGCCGAAACCGCCCACTGGCTCAACACCCCCATCACCGCCTTCGACGACATGACATGGTCAGAGGTCGTCCTCTGGCACAATGAAGCCCGGCGTCTCGCCGGGGCAAAACGCAGGTGATCCATGTCCACGCTCACGTCTCAGCTGATCATTTCCCTGATCGACCGGGTCTCTGGCCCGGCTCGCGCTGCGGCGGGTGCGCTGGGCGGCATCACCCGGACCATCGGCGAGGCGAACCGCCTCCCGGTGGCCTTCTCGGACCGGCTGGACGGGGCGCTGGCGAGCAATCGGCGCTCGCTGGATAACGCACGGGCCGGGGTGCTGGACGCGGTCGGAGGCTTCTACGCGCTGCGGGAGGCCCTCGGCGGTCCGGTGATGGCCGCGGCCGAGTTCGAAAGCGCGATGGCCGACGTCCGCAAAGTAGTGGACTTCCCCACGCCTGAGGCGTTCGCGCAGTTCCGCGACGACCTGATGGGGCTCTCCCGTGAAATCCCCACTTCCGTCAACGGTCTGGCGGAGATTGCCGCAGCGGCCGGTCAGGCGGGCATCGCCGGGGACGACCTGATCCGGTTCACGGAGGCGGCGTCCAAGATCGGTGTCGCCTTCGACATTGGTGCCGATCAGGCCGGTGGGTCGATGGCGAACCTTATGACGGCCCTCGGGATGACGATTGACGAGACGGTGCTCCTCGCAGATGCGATGAACCACCTCTCGAACAATCAGGCATCCAGCGCGGCCGAGATTTTGGACGTGGTGCAGCGCGTAGGCGCGCAAGCCACGATGTTCGGCTTCACGGCAGAGCAGACGGCAGCCTTCGCCTCGGCAATGGTGGCGGCGGGCGCGCAGTCCGATGTGGCGGCCACGTCCTTCCGCAACATGGGCGCGGCACTGACGCGGGGCGCATCAGCCACCAGCACACAGCGGTCCGCGTTCCGGGCGCTGGGCTTGGACGCTGAGCAGGTCGCGCGGTCCATGCAGGAAAACGCGGTGGAGACGACCACCGACGTCTTGCGCCGGATTGCGCAGCTGCCCGCGGAACAGCAGGCGGCTATCTCGTCGCAGCTGTTCGGCAACGAGGCCCGGGCACTTGGCCCTCTGCTTACGAACCTTGATCTGGTCGACGAGACCCTCGGATTGATCGCGGATCAATCGCAGTATGCCGGGTCCGCGTTCCGCGAGTTCATGGCGCGAAACGACACGTTCCTTGCCAACATGCAGCGGTTCCAAAACGTAGTCACCGGGCTGGGCATCGCCATCGGTGACGCGCTGTTGCCTGCAATCTCGCGGCTGGCGGACATGGTCACGCCCGTGATCATCCGGCTGACCGAGCTGGCGACCGCTTATCCCGAGGTCACAACGGCCATCGCCGGATCGGCGGCGGCGTTTGTCGGGTTCGGCGCGGCAATGGCCGGCCTCCGGTTCGCCGGGCTGCTCGGTGCGAACGGGGCGCTGTCGCTCCTCGCCGGGGCTTTCCGGAGCATCAGCCTTGTCGCCCGTGCCGGTCCGCTGCTGGCCGTGGGCGCGGCGCTGTCGTTCCTGCGTCAGAATTGGGACGGCATTGTCTCCGGTGCGGCGGCTTTCCGCGACGCCTTCGCTGGCGGCATCGAGGCGGCGGGGCCCGCTATGGCGTCTGTCTCCTCGGCGGTGCAGGACGCGCTCGGCTGGTTTGAGGCCCTCACAGGCCCCATCGACCCGGCGCGCTGGCAGAGCTGGGGAGCGGCGGCGGGCTCTGCGGCGGCCGAGGTGGTCTCGGCCCTGTCGCGGGCGGTCGTCGGCGCTATCGAGTTCGGGCGCGAGCTTGTAATCGACCCCGGCGCTGCGCTGGCCCGGGCGGCGGAAAGCGGCAGGGCCATTGCTCAGGGCGTGCTCGACGGGCTGTCTGCCCGGTGGGCGGCGGTCACGACTTGGATTGACGGCCTTGAGCTGGACTTTGGCAGTCTGGCAGCCAGCGCGGGCGCGTCGTTTGGGGCGTGGCAAGCGGACGTGGCGAACGCGGCCATCGCTGCAATCGGCTCAGGCTGGGCATCGCTCATGGCCTACATCGACGGGCTGAATATCGACTGGTCTACTGTCGGCGCGTCGGTCGCGGGCGGCGTGGTAGCCATCGCCAGCGGTGTTGGTGAGGCGGCAATCGCCGCAATAACCGGATCGTGGGCGGCGCTGTCCACATTCGTCAGCGGGCTTGACGTCAACTGGTCGCAGGCAGCCGCGAACATCATCCTCGGGGTGCCGTCTGTCGCATACGGCCTCGGCTCTGCCTTGGTGCAGGCGATGGCTGGTGCCTATAGCGCGGTCCACGATTGGGCGTCCACTGTGACGGTCGATTGGGGCGCGGTCGGTCAAACGATTGGCTCCGGTGTGGGCAAGCTCGTCGGCGCGGTCGGCGGGTTCATTTACGACACGTTCACGGAGATCTGGACTGGCGTCTCCACATGGCTCGCCAGCGATGGCCCGGGCGTGGATTGGGGCGGAGCGGCCAGCGCGCTTGTCGGCGCAGTTTTCGACGGCATCGGCGCAGCGTGGGGCGCTTACTCTGACTTCGTGATGGGTCTCCTGCGGGGGCTCTTTGGCGAAATACCGCCAGAGGTGTTCGAGGCAGGGGCCAACCTGATCCAGCGGCTCAAGGACGGCGCGGTGCAGCAATTCGACGACTTCCTGAGCTGGGTGGGGGGCATCCCCGGCCGGATCATCGAGGCCATCGGTAACATCGACCTGTCGAGCATGATTAGGTGGCCGTCTCCGCCCGCGTGGTGGACCCGCCTGACGGGTGGCGGCGTAGACGTCGAGGACCCCGAGGCTGACGGTGCTCGCGCCAAGGGCGGCCCCATCACCCGGGGCGGGACGTATATGGTCGGCGAGGAGGGCCCCGAGCTGATCACCGCGACCCGGAACGGCTATGTCCACCCGACCGGCGAGGGGCCTATGGCTCCCCCGGCGGCGGCATCTGCTCCCCCGTCGATCACGGTTCAGGTGGGCGACATTGTCGTTTCCCCGACCATCAGCACGACCGAGCGCGTCGATCCCGCTCAGCTCTCGCAAGAGCTCGCGCGGCAGATGCGCGACGAGGTGCGCGAGGCCTTCCGGGGCGTGTTTGCTGACACAGGCATGAGGTTTGCGTGATGCTGATGATGTTGGGCCCGGTGCGCTTCGAGGTCGTGCCGTTCAATGCGGGCAGCTATGACCACACCCATGCGGCCGGGTTTGCAGAGAAGCCGGTCCTCGGAGCCCGGCCCCCGCTTGAGTTCGTGGGGGCCGGGGCCGAGAGCTGGACGATCAAGGCGAAGCTCTTTCCTGAGAAGTTCGGCGGGCTGGACGAGCTCGCGGCGCTGTATAGCGCCCGGGCGTCCGGTGAGCCGCAATACATGATGCGCGGCGACGGTGCCGTCATGGGGTGGGTCGTGATCCGCAACGTGACGGAGCGATCGAGCTATCTGGACGCGGGCGGTGTCGGCCGCGTGGTCGAGGTGGACATAGACGTCTCGCGCAGCTCTGCCCCCAAGCCTGCGAGCTTCTTCGGGCTGCTGGCGGGCGTATTCCTGCGGGGGCTCACATGACAGACACGACAGAGCGCGTGAACATCGAGGGCGATGGCCTGACGGTCTCGCTGATCGTTTGGCGACGGTTCCGGCAGCCTATGCCGGGGCTCGTCGAACAGATTTACAGGCTGAACCCCGGTCTGGCGGACCTTGGGGAGACGCTGCCGGTCGGCACGTCGTTCCTGCTGCCGATCCCGGCGGTCGAGCCTGAGCAGGCATTGGAGCCCATCCGGCTCTGGTAACATCGGAGCGGTTCATGCGCGCAGCGTTCAACGTCACGGTCGCCGGGACAAACATCACGACGGCGCTGCTCCCGGTGCTGGTTAGCCTGCGGGTCTCGGACAAGGTCGGCACCCACACGGACAGCGCCGAGCTTGAGATTGACGACACGGACGCCCGCATTGTGCTGCCCCGCAAGGGGGCGAAGGTCTCCATCAGCCTCGGCTGGCAGGGCGAAGGGATGCGCGAGGTGTTTCGCGGCACGGTAGACGAGGTGAAGTCCTCGGGCAGCCGGGGCTCAGGTCGCCGCCTGCGGATCAGCGCAAAGGGCATGGACACCACCGGCCCCGCCAAGGAGGGCCAGCAGCGCCATTGGGACGAGGCCACGGTCGAGACCATCCTGCGCGACGCGGCCGAGTTTGCCGGGGTGTCGAACGTCCAGATCGACCCGGCGCTGCGCAGCCTGTCCCGCAGTTACTTCGAGATGCGCGACGAGAGCTTCGCGGCGATGGGCGAGCGCCTGTCGCGTGAAATTGGTGCGAATTTCAGGATCGTGGACGACACGGTGATCCTGTCCAAGCGCAACGCGGATTACGAGGCTGCGGTCCGGGCCGCGTGGGGCGAGAACCTGCATAGCTGGGACATTGCCCCGCAGCTCGGGCGGCCGCAGTTCAGCGGCGTCCGGTCCCGATGGTACGACGTCGAGAACACGGGCTGGCAGATTGTGGAGCGGGCAACCGGGCTGGACGTCCGCGCGATCCACTCCGGCCGCCTTTCGCTGGCGGGACCGACCGAGGCCACGCAGCAGACAGACAGCGACGCGGCCACGGCCGAGCGCGACGCGGGCGAAGGCTGCGTCGTGATCGAGGGCAATACGGCGGCCATCCCTGACGGGCTGTGCATCGTCTCGGGGACCCGGCCGGGCGTGGACGGGTCGTATCGCATCGAGGCCGTGACCCATACGCTCAACCGGGGTGGCGGCTTCGTCACCTCTTTGGACCTCAAGCAGCCCGGCGGAGGCGCAGGAACGGACGCCCGGGAGACCGCAACGCAGCCCGTGGCCCCTGCCGCGACCAGCACACCACCAACATTCGACCCGGACGTGACCGGGCCTCAGTAAGCGAACAGGACAACTTTATGGAGCAGGATTGGGTCTCGGACATTCCTACCGTGATTTACTTCATCATCGGGCTCGGAGGGGTCGCAGGCGCGATCCTTGCCATCATTAAGCTCTGGCAGACCATCCGGCCACGTCCGGACACCACGGAGCGCGACATTGAAACCATCCGCGACGACGTGCACGACATTCGCGGCCGGGTCGCTGCTCTCGAAATCGAGGTAGCCAAGATCGACCAGCCTGCCATCGTTAAGCGGTTCGACGGCCTTGAGGGCAAGATCGACCGTCTAATCGAGTTCATGCTCGACCGTTTTTCGGAAGGCCCGCCTGAGCGCCGTCGCTGAGAGCGCCGGAGCGGGCCAACAACGACCCGTCAAGCTCTCAGCACCCGCACGACCAACCACCCCCCCCAGCAAAGGCCGCAGGCGTCCACACGGGCGCTGTTCGGCGCATGGAGACACGCATGACCCCCTATGCAATCGCACAGAGCTACATCGGCACCACCGAGGGCCCCGGGCCCGAGGACAACCCGGTGATCGTGGAGATGTATTCGACCGTCGGGCACGATTGGGTCGAGCATGACAGCGTGGCGTGGTGTGCCGCCTTTGTCGGCCATTGCCTTGAGCGCGCCGGTCTGCGCTCCACCCGCAAGCTCAACGCCCGGTCCTATCTGGATTGGGGCGTGCCGGTCGATCTGGCGGACGCGCAGGAGGGCGACATCGTCGTCTTCACTCGTGGCAACCCGAACGGCTGGCAGGGCCATGTCGGCTTCTATGCCGGGGCGACGGGCAATTCGATTGAGGTGCTCGGCGGCAATCAGGCAGACGCGGTCAACGTGCGCCGCTATTCCAAGTCCCGTCTCCTCGGCGTCCGCCGGGCAGGCAATGTCGCCCCGGCCGCACCCCTGACCGTGCTGCAAGCACAGCAGCGCCTGAGCGCACTCGGCTACCATGAGGTCGGCAACCCCGACGGCATCATGGGGCCCCGCACCCGGGCGGCGATCCTCGCGTTCCGGGACGACAACGATCTGCCCCGCGTGCCCATCATCGACGTCGCTCTGGCGGAGGCGCTGGACCGTGCACGCCCCCGGGCAATCGCCCCCGAGCGTGCGACCGGAGCGCCCGAGAGCAGCCGGATCGTGAATGCGGCGAACGCTCAAATCGGCCTCGGCCTTTTCGGCGCTCTTGGGTCGGTGGGCTCCCAGATCGGACCCGTCGTCTCCGAACTCGAGGTCGCCCGCGATACTGTCGAGCGCACGCTTGCGGTCGTGGGGCTTGAGGAGTGGCTTGCTGCTGTCACCCCGTGGCTTCTGACTGCGATTTTCGTCGGCGTCGTGGTCTATGCGTTCAAGGCCCGCAGCGCCCGCATCGAGGACCACCGGACCGGGCGGACGATGTGATGTGGGTCTACATTCTGCTCGTGTGCATGTCGGTCCCGACCGGGGCTGACTGTTTTGGCGGCGTGAGCCCGGTCGAGTATCGCAGCGAGCGTGAATGCGAGGCGGCGGCGGCCCGCCAGCATGACCACGCCGAGGCGGTGGCGTCGCAGGGCGCGGTGCCGCTGCTCTTGGTCCAGACCCGATGCGTCGAGCTAGAGCGCGAGGCCATGTCGTGATGGGGATGTGGAGCCGCGCTGGTCGGTGGGCCGCGCTTGCCGGTGCGATTGTCGTCGCTGTGGCTGCGGCGATGCTGGTCCTGATCCGGCGGGGCCGACGCGAGGCCGAGGCCGACTTTGCCGTGCGCAGGGCTGACGCCCGCGTGCGGGCCATCCAGACCGAACGGGAGGTGCGTCGTGATGTGGAGAGCTTGGACCGCTCTGAGCTTGGCGCTCGCGCTGACCGCTGGATGCGCGATTGACCCCGGGCAATATCGAGAGACCTGCGATTGGGCGGAGCCTATCCGCCCCTCGCGCGCCGACGTCCTGACCGAGGGCACGCTGGCGCAGATCGTTATCCACAACGAAATCGGGGAGCGCCTATGCGGATGGAGCCCATGAGCAAGAGCGCCCCTGACGCCCGGGCGCTGAGCTGGTGTCGTCCGGTGGGCGGCATAGATTTTGAGACCACCGAGCCCGTTCATTGGGAGATAGGTCGCCAAGGGTCCGGGGTCTGGATGCCCACCGTCCCCCCGGGGTTCTGGTTCCAAGCGTCGATCCCGCGCCCTCTGCGGTGGCTGTGGTCTCCGCTGGACCGGCGATACCTGCGCGCAGCCTGCCTGCATGACTACGCGCTGCATGAGCTTCGATGGGACCGCGTGTCTGCGGCCGCGCCCTTCGCGACCTGCCTGCAGGAGGACGGGGTTCACCGGTGGCAGGCGCTCGCCTTCACCGTCGCGGTGATCGTTCACAAATGGTGGCGACAATAACGCCAGCTCGACGGGCTGGCCCATGATCCCCGCAAGGGGATAGCGCGCGGCCGCCGGTCGCTGGCTGTGTGGGGGCAGGCATGCCACCCGGCGGTCGCCGCGCTTCATAATCTTTGGGAAACGCCCCGCCTCGGCCTCGTGCCGGGCGGGGCGTTTTTTGCGTTTCTGGGCTACCGATCCGGGGAAAAGAAGCGGGCGATGCCGGTGTTGATCCGCGTGCCGCTTTCGGCAAAGGCCCCGACGGGCAGGTCCTCCCAAATGTCGCGCCCCCACCGACCGGGCTCGACATATCCGTGATCTGTGACCGCTGTGACCGGGAGGATGGCGTAAAGCACTCCCCCGGGCTTAAGAAACCGCCGGGCGTGCTCGACGTGCTGTTGATAGTGCTGACCGTAGAAAGGAGGGTTCATCAGGACCATGTCGAATTCTGGTGTCGGCGGCACCTCAAGGAAATTGCGGCGCAGCACACCGAAGCCCGCTGCCTTTGCCTGATCCGCGCGGTCTGGGTGGATTTCGTAGCCTGCGGCCATGATCCCGCTGATGCGATTGTCGGTCGCGTGCCTGCGGATCGCGGCAAGGATAGAGCCGTCCCCGCAGGAGGGTTCGAGGATCTTCATCCCTTCGCGTGGATACGCCTTCTCGACCAGCCGGTCCGCGATGGTGTCCGGCGTCCGGTAAAATTGCAGGTCCCGCACCACCTCGGTCCCCGGCCGGCGCTGAGCCTCCTCGTCCGGAGTATCGGGTAGCACCTCCCCATAGTATTCGGCGAGCCCCCGGTTCACGACGTCGAGCGCGTGGCGGTCAAAAAACAGGTGCGCATTGCCATTTCGGAAGACGCGCAGCTTGCCGCCCCACCACATTGCTTCGCCAGCCTTGCGCGCCTCTCGCGCCAGCTCGCTGATGTGCCCATCGTGAACGTGTGGCTTGCCATCGAGTGAGGACATTGCGTTCAGCATGTCCTTGAGCCGCTGATGCCCCCAAGAGCCGTGTGAATACTCGCCAAATCCGGACAGGATGATGCGCTTCGGAAGGGCGCTTACTCCAATCTTGACCTTGCTGTGAGACTTGAACGCCGGGTCCAGCTGGCTGAACACCTCGGCCAGACCCCTGAGGACGTGCTCGCGCGGGTCCAGCAGATAGCGGCCGAAGTTCGCCCGGATATTGTCGATGGTAAACTCCGGCGGGGTTTCGAGCTCCCGGTCATAGCGAGCCCGGTCGCTGGCCGGGGCAATGCGGCCGATGTTGAGCCCGTCGTAGACGTGCCGCCACGCTGACCGCAGGAGGGCAGCCTCAAGATCGCGCTGCGTGACGTGCGAGGGGCTGCCGCTCCGGCCCCATATTGAGTGCGTGAAGGTGCCGCCGATTGTGGCGCCGAGCTCGATCGCTTTTTGAGCGGCCTTGAGCTCGGCCATCCGCTCAGGGATTGCCTCGCGCTTGGTTTCATACTCCTCGACCAGCGCAGAGAGCGAGCGCAGCGGTGCGGGCATGTTCGATTGGTCTGTCATAGGTTACTCCGTGGAAATGTCCCGCCCCTTAGCTCGGGGCGGCGTTGGTGGTCATTGATCGAGCGCGTCGACGAGGTCGCTTTGCAGTGTCCCGAGCAGAGCGTTCGCCTGACGGTGGGCTTCCTGTATCTGCCGCCGGTCGGCAATGACCGCATCGTCCGGGTCGGCGAGGTGCTGGTAGTTCCGGCCGTTCGCCACGTCGCACAGGAGCTTGGAGGCGGCCGCGTCGATAGCTGTGCGGGCGTTTTGGAGGGCGACATAGGCGGCCGCGAAGTCCTCGGGCGTGTTCCCGTTCGGGTTCGGTCTTGCGTGGATCATGGGTTCACACTCTCTGCGGTGGGGTGTTGGTCGGGGTCTTCATCAACCTCAGCGGTGAAATTTGTCTGCGCCGTTTCCAGCAGGTGAGCGAAGTCAATGACGTCTCCGTCCTCGTCGCGCACAAGCCGGCAAAAGTGCATAAGGTGGCACAAAATGTCGGACGCTTGACTGCGTAGGTCGTCCACGCCGGTCAGTTCTTCCATCTTTTGACACAGTGCGAGCGCCTCGAGCGCCCGGTCCCAATTAGTCCGGATCATGCGGCCGCCCCCCATGAGAGCGTCCCCACCTCTCCGCTGCGCAGGCATGTCACGCGATAGCGGCCGCGACCGAGGCGCTCCAAGCGGCGCAGGGGGCCGCCCATCGCGGTCGGCTGCCGGGATGTGTTGCGCCATGCCCGGAGGAGGCGCAGGGCTCGCTCCGAGGTCATAAGGAGGTCGGGCTGCGGGGCGTATTGGTTCCACGCCCATGTGAAAGTCCGCGGCTTCATGCTGCATCCTCCCCATCGACTTCGATCAGCTCTGGCTCGCCCTCGATTTCGGCATTGAACAGGATTGGATCGCCGTCGGGCCACGCTCCCCCGTTGCAATCCATCGACCCGGCGCTGAGTGACAGGACCCTGCGCGCCTCTCCGGGGCTTGTGGCTTCCACGCGGATCACGGCGCACAGGTTTACGGCGAACCCATATTCCCGCACGGTCAGATCAGCGTGGCCTGACGATACGTCGGTCACATAGGGATCGCCATTGTTCCAAGAGCCATCGTCGAGCTCCCATTCGGCGTCCATGCTATTGGAGAGCTTCTCGAGCGCGACGTCGCCAGCCTGCTCTTGGCTGGCTGCCTTGACGGTCACGACGGTGCTTTCGGTGACGTCGCGGGTGATGATTACAGTGAATTCTGTCTCGGAAATGTCCTGAGCAATGCTGCCGGGGCTTTCGGGCTCATAGACGCGACGGAGCGTGCCGTCGCTGTTAAAAACGTGGGTCGGAAGGTCGGGATGGTCGCGTCGCGCTTGGCTGATCGCGTCGCGCTGGCGAAACTCATATGAGGCTTCGCCGATCTGGTCCCCCTCTGCGTCGAACGGGGCAAACGCCCACCCTGTCGCGCGGTCGATGTGGAACACCTCGATCCGGACGGGGGCGCTCATGCCGCCCACCCGTTTTCGTTTGCGACCGACCCGGTCCAGTTCCCGTGCCGGTCATAGTTCAGCAGGCCGGGGGTGAAGTCATAGACTGCGTGGATCAGGTCGAGGTGGGCCTCGCCACCGACGTCCTCGAGCAGGTGCAGGGCCGCGATGCAGGCGCCGGGCGTGTCGAGCAGGCGGTCGCGCTCGGAGCCATCCTTCGTGAGCGCGATGGCGATTGCGTGGGCTTTGGAAAAATTCAGCATGGTCGTTGTCCTCCGTGGAAAGGTCCCCGGGCGGGATGCCCGGGCGATGTGTTCAGTGCCATCCGCGCTTGGTGGAATACTTGGCGACCACCTCGACCGAGGTCGTCACCTTTGCGACCCCACCGTAGGTGTCCGCGAGAAACTCTGCGTGGGAGCGAGCCTCCGCCTCGGTTTCGAAGCCGGTGCTGAGGGGGCGGTTCTTGCGGGTGGCGGCGCTGCTGGCTTGAAATCTGGTCATTGTCGGGGCCTCCGTGGAATTGCGTTTGGCTTGCGCCTTGGTGTTAGGCGGCGGCGGCTGTCTTCCAGCCGTCCACCCATGCCTCGATGCGGTTCTGACGTGTGAACGGGCACACCCGGCGACCTGCGGCATAGTCAGCTTGACCGCGTTCAAAGGCTGTGAGGTTCTGCATTGCGATGGTCATGGTCTTGTCTCCGTGGGCTGCGTTACTGCATGCAGGAACATTCCATTCACATTTTGTGGATGTAAATGACAAAAAAACACATTTTGTGGATTTTCTTGAGAGCGCCCGATTAGAAGGGGCACTCCTCGCCCCGTCGATACCACCCGTCCCCCGGCGGCTCTGGGCGCGTCACCGGACAGGGTGGTGGCTTCGGCCGGGGGACAACCCCCAGCCGGTCCAGCTCGGCCGCCAGCGTGGCAGGCAGGGGGCTCACCGCCCCCCCTTCTTTTCGTCTGCTAGGGTCCCTGCGGCTGCGAGGATCAGGTTCAGGGGCATCCGCTTGCCGGCCAGATAATAAAAAGCCCTAATGAAGGTGGTCCCGTGGGCGTTCGTGACCCTGTGCACGTTCGCCGAAACGGGCAGGCCGTTGAACATGCGACCAATGTCCAGCGCTTCGCAATACATCGCGCCGAGGCGCTCCATCTCGTCGCGAATGGACCGGTGAACCCGCTCCACCGCCTGCTCGAGCTCGGCGCTCTGCTTTTCCGGCTTCACCACCGGGGTCTCTTTCACTTCGGTGCGGAGGGCGATCAGGCGCTCGACTGTCTGCGCCCGGGCGGGGCTCCACTGTCCAATCACCTCAAGGTGCCGGTCGCGCACTTGGTGAAGGTCAAACGGGATTTCATTCTGCTCGAAAAACGCTGTCCGCTCCGGGCTGTGTTCCGGGTGCTGGGCGTTCGCAGCGTCAATCACCATCGCATGAAAAAGATCGCGGTTGTATTCGAAGGCGCGGTTGAGGTGGTCGAGGACGCGCTTCTGGGCGGCCTTGCTGGTGAAGGTGTCGCTCATTCCTTCGACGGCGCTGGTGAGGTGGCGGTCGGCTGCTTTTTGGCGGGGGCTTGCGGTCATGGTCTTGTCTCCGTGGAAGGATGGTGCCGGGCGCGTGGCCCGGGCTTGGGTTCATGCTGTGCGAACAGCGTGGATTGCGGCGGCGAGCTCGTCATGCTCGTCAAAGTCTGCAAAGCCCTCGATCATCCGCAGGTCCGCAATGTTGACGCGGGATACCAGATACTCGACCAGCTCGTCGCCGGAGAGCGAAGTAAGAGTGAAGTAAAGAGCTTGAAGGTTTGCCATGTCGGGGTCTCCGTGGAAGGGGCGGCGCGGTGTGCGCTGCTGACAAGAGAACATTCCAAGAATAACGGAGGGGGGACAAGCCGGAAAAGCCTTTTTTTTCAGTTTCTTGACCCCTGAAAAGGTGCGGGCGGCCTGTAAAAATCTTATTTGATTTCAATGGGGTCTAATTGCCCGCACTTCGCGCTAAGCGATTGTTTTTGTTAAAAGGTAACCGCCCCCTACGGGCTGCCACTATGCTTTTTCCCCATGCTTAACGCTTTGAAATGCCGCAACTTTTTTCAAGGTGCGGGCGGCTCGGTCTGGGGTGCGGGCGAACCGCACCCGCTCAGCTGCGGGTCCAGCCCTTGAGCGCCAGCTTCCGGCGGCTCGCCGATTTGGTGTAGTGCAACGCCATATTTCCCCCCTCCCAACCGAACATGGCCTCGAGCTCATGGACTGTGGCCCCCGCCTCGGCAGCCCGGACAGCCGCGATCTTGCGCAGCCCGTGGGCAGTCTTGTCGACCCCCACATCGCGGCAAGCCCGGCGGAACATATTGCCGAAGCTCTCCTTCGTCAGCGGGCGGCCATTGGCCCCGACGATGAAGTGCATGTCCCCGGTGGGGCCGGCGTCCAGCGTGGCGCGCAGGGGCGGCAATATGGGGATGATCACCTCGGTCCCGGTCTTTTCGGTGCGGATCGCCGCCACCCCATCCCGGACGTGCTGGCGGCCGAGCGTCACCGCGTCCCCCCGGCGCAGGCCGGTGTAGAGGAGGACGTCCATCCAGACGCGCTCGCGGGTCCCGAGGGGCCAGCGCTCATGGTAGCGCGTCACCTCCTCGTCAGTCCACACCGCGAAGCCCTCGCTCGCCTTGGCCTTGGGAGCTCGCACCCCGAGGGTGGGGTCCTCGTCCACATGGCCCATCGCCAGCGCCCACTTGAAAAGGCCGGACATGGTCTTGCGGAACGAGGTCGCGGTGCCGGGCGTGTCCGCCCGGCGCTCGATCCCCTCGGCGATGGCTTGGCGGTCGATGGTCGAGAACGGGGCGTCTCCGGCGCTCTCAATCACACCCCGCAGGATCAGCTCGCGCTGGCGCTGCGTGGAGGGCGCGAGGTCTCGAAAGGCGGTGGACCGCCGATACTGGTCGACCAGCCACTCAAGCGATTTCGTATCCACCCGCCTCGGGGCTGGCGCTGGGCCCGCTCCGCCCGTCAGCGCGGCCATATAGGCGGCGTCAAAGCCGGGGTCATAGAGGTCGGGCAGGCGCACGCGCGGGCCATGCTGGCGGCGGAAATAATAGCAGACGCGGCCGTGCCGGGTCCGCTCGCGGGATACATAGGGCGGGATCTTCTTTGGCATGCCGTCCATCACAGCCGGGGTCTCCTGACAATGTCAAGCGCCTCCGATGGGCTGTCTGCCTCGTCCGTTTGGGGGGCTGCCTCCCCCATCGGCTCGACGATCATCCTGCCGTCGCGCTCGAATACGAGCCGGAGGTCGCCCCCGGCGTCCTTGATCGCCCGCATGACGCGGGCCGCGTCCGCTTGAGTAAATTTTGCTGCTGTTCTTGCCATCGCGAATTCCCTTGCAGCCGGTCTCGGCCGGCCTTAGTCTCGCCTTCGCACAGATGCTCCGTGGAAAGACTGTCGTGCACCGGGGGAGCGGCAGCGATGCAGCTCCCCCATCCTTTTCACCGCTCGCCTTTGAGAACGATCAGCCCGGCCGCCCGGCGGCGCTGCTGCGTCCGGATCAGAGCAAGCAGAATGTCCTCCGCAGACACACGCGGCCCCGAGCCCCGGCGGTCGAGCGCGTCGTGGCACTTGTCGCAGGCGTCCACGATGAACAGGTCGTCCGGCTTCTGCGCCATCCCCGCGAGCTTGAACATCCGCAGGTGCGCGCCGACGGTGTAAGCCGGGTCCTCCCGGCACACGCCCTCGATGCGCAGCGTGCAGTCCTGCCCGGCCGAGGCCCTACGGGTCGCGGTCGTCATTTGTCCGACCTCGTCATGCGCAACACGCTCGCCGCCAGCAGCGCCAAGCCCATTCCGCTCGGCGGCTGGTGGGCTATCAGCCCGAGGCGCTTTGCCTTCGGTTTCGTCGCCCGCTGCTTGACCTTGCGTGCCTTCGTGCGGTTCTTCTGCGATCGACTGCGGGGCATGTCAGCCATCCTCCGCGATCGCCCGCAGGGCGGCTTTGAGCGCGCTGCGGGCTTCCGAAACCGTCGTCCAATGCTCTGCGTCGTCTGAGGCATTGAGCACCCGGAACATGGCGTTCAGGGCGACCCGCCAGACTTCGCCGTCGTCGATTATCTCGAGAAGGGTCACAGCCGCGCGCCGAGCCTCCCGCCTCTTGGCCGATGGGGCCGTTCGGACGCTGCGAAACATCGGGCCTCGGATCGCGGCCGCCTTCCGTGCTATCTCCCGCACCGCCCCGTCCATGCCGTGCTCGCCCGCTGCGACTTTTTCGATGAAGTCAAGCAGGTCGTTCAGCATGTGCTGGTCCACAGGCTCAATGGCTGCGCCGGGGTTTTTATACTCTGCGTCCTTCTGGGCGAGGGGCGTAAACGGACACGGCATCCAATTCGTTGCGAAACGCAGATCGTGTTCGTCGCACATGAGCCATTTGCCATGCAGTGCGCAGGCCGTGAACGCGCCATAATAGCCGGGGTGAAGCACAGCCCATGTGCCGTCATCTGGCACGTCTGAAATCGGTCGCGCCTCCTGCACAGTCACAGGCTCAAGTGTTGCAATGGCGGCTTGCGCTTCCGCATGGCATCCCGGCTCTGAGCAGTTTTGGTTAGGCCATGCGCCCTCGACGCTGTAGCAAGGCGGCTCGCCCACGAACGCGCACTTTTCGGCGCAGATAGCCCGCGCGACACGTTCGTCATTGGCGCGGGCGCACCGTTCGCGCGGCCGAATGACCGCCTCGTGGGTGGTCGCGCAGGTCGCGCAGAGCACCGCGATCCCGATGGCGGGGGTCTCCTCGCTCGGGTCCCACGTCGCGCAGTATGCGGGGTCCGAGATATTCGCGTCATAAAACGCCTTGCCACCGCAGCGGCCGCACTTTGCATAGTCAGCCATCGCCATCACGCACCCCCTTTCGCGCGGGCAATGGCGGCAATGGCGGCCGCTATTGCCAACAACATCGGTTCCATAGCGTAGAGGCGGAAATCGTCGTGCTCTTTTGACAATCGGACAGCTCGTCTTGAGACTGCGACCAGTTCCTCGATCGCTTCGAGCAGCACAGGCGCGGCGGCGTCCGGCTCCTTGACCAGCTCCATCGTCCGCGGGAATACGGCTGCCAGCATCCGCCGCTTCTCGTCGTCCGTGAGCAGCTTGCTGGAAAGCAGCGAGTTCATCGTCTTGGGGTCCATATACTCCGGCGCGACCCGTGTGGGCACAGCCGTGGCGGTGCTGCTTTTGCTGTCGGCGGCAGTCGGGAATGCAAATGCGACCTTGAATTGCGCGTTAGAGACAATCTCCGCTCGCGGCTTGTGCCGGTAATCAGCGAGCCTCGCCGCGACTTTGACGTCCGGGTGCTCCATGCAGGCGCGCCTGACAAAGTCAGCCCTTTCGTCGGCCAGAGCCTTCTCTCGTTCGGAGATACTTTTGAATTCGGCCTTTTGATCGGCCGTCATGGGGATGGAAATCTCGATTGGGTGCGTCATGCCTGTGCTCCGTTGTTCCGTGCCGCGATCAGCGCGTCGGCGTATAGATACGCCTCGGTGGCCATAGCCTCCGGGGTCGGGCCGCGTCTGTCCGGATTGCTCCAAAGGCCCGTGAGGAGCCCGGCGAACACCCGGATCGCGATTTCATCGCGCAGCTCGGCGTCGTCGAGCGATGGCGGCTCGGATTGGCGCGGGCGGTCGGCGTGGGTCTCCGCCAGCTCGCGCAGCACGCGGTTCTGTGCCTCGGCGATCTCACGCCAAGTTTTGCCGCCCGCATTGCGCAGCGAGCGGACGTCGCCCTCGCGGACGTCCAGCAGCTCTGCGGCCGAGGTCACGCCGAGCTGTCGCAGGGCCGCCATTGCGCGGATTGAGAGCTCAAGGTCGTCGGGCCAGTTCACGATTTTATTCATGTGTCGTCTCCGTGGATTGCTGCGGGGCCGGAGCCCCGCGATTTCGTTCAGCTCGACTGAGCTCAGTTCGTGCCGGCCTTCGCCCGGTAGCAGCCGGTCTCCCAAAGCGCTCGATAGTCCTCGATTTCGCGCGCCTGATACTCCTCGGAGGTGAAGCGGGGCCGCTCGTAGGCCATCAGCAGCATTTGGACGTAGCGCTCGCCGCGCGCTGCCATGTCGGGCATCAGCGTCGAGATTGCGGTTCCGGCCTGCCGTGCGACCATCACGGCTGCGGCGTCGTCCCCTGCTTCGCGACACTCGTCTGCGGTGGCCGCGGTGCTGGCTGCGAGGGTCAGGGCGGTGGCGATTGCAAAGATCGTTTTCATTTCGTCAGTCCTTTTGTTTGCGAGCTGTTGCTCAAGGGGTTTGTGGGGCGCAGGCCCCGCAACGGGCTCACGCCCATTGTTCGTCATTGGTCTGTGCCCGGTGGGCGCTGCGCGCCCGGCGGACATAGGGCCAGTCGTCGCCCAGCAGGCGCGCACGGTCGCGCAGGGCCTCGGCCTGATACCGAAATCCGATCCACGACCACGTCACGTCGTCGGTCTCGCCTCGGCCGGAGAGGTGCAGGTATCGCCGGGTCTCCGGGTTCCAGAGGCGGTGCATCCGCGGGTCCTCTTTGTCGGTGAACGGCTTGAGCGTCACTCGCTTTCCTCCTGCTCTGGCGCGTGGCGCATCATGTAGCTGGCGATCAATATCTTCTGGATTTCGGGCCAGTGCTCGCTCTCCTCGATCCACGGGACGAGGTGGTCGCGGACGTAGGCCATCGCGTCGTCCAAAAATGCCGAGAATTCATCCCCGCTCATGGCCCCGAAACTGGTCGAGACCGGCCGCGCGATTATGGCGACCGCCCCCTCGGGCACGTCGTGGCGCACGCGCTCCATGCGCGTCATGGGGCGGCTGCGTGTTCGGCCGGTGGCGACGACGAGGTCGTCTTTGACGCTCTCTGCTGTCCACGTCGCCCCCGCCGGGCCGCTATTCAGCGCCTCGGCGACGTAGGTGACAAAAGCCCAAAACAGACGGTGCTGCTCGCGATTGCGGGGGCGCTTCGGCTCGATCTTGTAAATCGCTCCAAACTTCAGCTTCTCGATGGCGAGCTGCCCCGCCTTCGAGGTCGGGACCAGCACGTTCTCGATCCGCCGCACGAAAAATGGGTAGGCCATCAGATCAGCCCCTTTTCACGAGCCACGCGCTCCGGCATCCGCGCGAGGTAGACCCCGCCATAAGCGGTCGGGGTCAGCGTCACGGTGGAGAGGGGCAGCCAGACGGCTGCCTCCTTGATCCCGGTGTGAAGCAGAACATCGGTCGCGGTGCGCTCCTCCACCGCGACGGTCACATCGACCTCCCCGCTCATGCGCGCCACTCCGGTGCGAAGGGGATTTCATCGTCGATGTCACCGCCCGGGCGACCGCCGGAGCCGTAGCCCGAGCCCCCGCCGGAGCTGCCGCCATATCCGCCGGATGATCCACCCCCGTCGCCGTCCCTGCGGCTGTCCAGCAGCGTCAGCGTGCCTCGGTAGGGTCGGAGGACGACCTCGGTCGAGTATCGGTCCTGACCGGATTGGTCCTGCCACTTGCGCGTCTCGAGCTGGCCCTCGATGTAGACCTTCGAGCCCTTGGCGAGATACTGCTCGGCGATGTTGACCAACGGCTCCGAGTGGATGGCAACGCTGTGCCATTCCGTCCGCTCCTTGCGTTCGCCAGAATTACGGTCCTTCCAGCTCTCGGACGTGGCGATCCGCAGGTTGCAGACCTTGCCCCCGTTCTGGAACGTGCGCACCTCCGGATCGCGGCCGAGGTTGCCCACGATAATGACCTTGTTCACTGATCCAGCCATCTATTCGCCTCCCTTCTCTGTCGGTGTGGTGGTCGGGTGGACCAGCTCCATCGCGCGAGCGCGGCCCCTCATGCGGCGGATGGCCCCGCGCTCCTCCAGCTGCAGCAGGATGCGGTGGACGCCGGATTTGCCAATTTTGAGCGCGTCGGCAATCTCGTCGAGCGATGGGGCATAGTCGTGTTTTTCGATGTAGCCCGCGATGAAAGCGCGGGCCTCTATTTGCCGGGGCGTCAGCATCACTGGCCCCCTTTCCCGGCGTTCTCGGCCGCCTTGTAGATTTTGGCCTGCGCCGCCTCGGGCAGCGTGGCGATCTGGTCGTCCCACAAAGCAAGGACCGCGTCGGCGGCATCCGGCGTGTCGCACTCGCCAATATCCGACATGATCCGGTCGACTAAGCCGCTCGCCTCGTCAGCGTCGGGCTCAGCCGCTTGGGTGCTCTCCTGCTCCGCCTCCTGCTTCTGCTCCGCCTGTGCCTGTGCCTGTTTCTTTTTACGCCCCTCGGGCTGCGGCTCTTGCTTCGCCTCGGATTGCTCCTTGGGGGCGCTGTCCTGCGGCGCTGACCGCGCGGCCTCTACCGCCTGACCCTCGTCCTCGGGGGTGACGTCGCTGGCGTCACTGTCGGCGTCTACGGCCTCCGCGTCGATGGTCTGGCCCTCGTCGTCCTCGGGGGTGACGTCGAGTTCCTGAGCCGGGTTCATGGCGAAATTGGCGAAATCTGCCTGCCCGCTATCGACCGTGATGGCGTCCCGGAATTCTACCGAGAGCGGGAGGTATTTCGCCAAAGCCCGGATGGCGGTTTTCTTTGCCATCTCGTCCTCATGGGTGTGCCACGGGCTTTTCCCGGTCGAGCCGAATTTGACTGCTGTCTGCCAACCCTGCGAGCCGTCGCGGATTTTAAGGACCTTCGACCACGGGAGGACGACATAGGCGTGCCCCCCGTCGCGGAATTTGGCGATAGCGTAGGCGTGCAGCTTGTCGCCCGCTTGCGCGCCCGGGACGTGGCGCAAACGCGCCTCCGTGCCTTCCTCGTACTCCCAGACGTCGTCGTCGGAATAATGGACGTTCGCACTGATGGACGTGATGTGCCCGGACCGGCGCGCGAGGTCGATCAGCCCTTTGTAGCCGACGACCAGCTGGACCTCGGTTATCTTTTTGCGATTGTTTTTGAAGGGGATCAGGTAGGCGTGGCCCATGATCGTATTGGGCTCAAGCCCGAGCCCGGCGCAGGTCATTAGCCCCCCGAGGAGGCTCATGGGGTCGCACTCGGCGAGCTTCGGCGTCGTGCGCAAAGCGTTTGCCATGAGGCGCATCATGCGCTCGGGTTTCATGTGCGCTGCCGCGACCTGCTGCAGCTGCGACTTGGCCTGCTCGTTCCAAAGTAGCTCCTTGACGCTCGTGACCTGCGTCAGCGGCTTGGCCTTGATCTTCTCGATGGCGGTGCTCATAGCTTTTGATCCTCGATGATTTCGATGCCGGGGATGGTGACGTCCGCGCCCTTGGCGGCGCGCAGGTCTGCATTGGCAAGCCGGGTGATCACCTCGGACAGCTCCGGTCTGTCGCGATAGTGCAGCATGGCCTGATTGATGTTTTTGATCCGCGCCGAGCGGACCGTCCGCAGGCTGGTGCTCTTGCTGCCTGTGCCTGTGGCGGAGCTGACCTTGAGCTTGCGCTCGGCCTCCGCCGCCTTTTGGTCTGCGGCAGCCTTCGCGGCCTTTTCCTCGGCCTCGACCATCGCAGCGGCATTGGCATTGCGCTCGGCAATCTGGCGCTCGCGCTCGGCCTCCTCAGCGGCCTTGCGCGCGGCCTCCTGCTCCGCCCGGCGGCGCTCCTCGGCGATCTTCTGCTGCTCCTTGAGGTAGGCTTCAAGCGGGGCCTTGGCGAGCTTGCCGGCGCGCTCGATCACTTCCGTGATGCGCTTGTAAGCGGCGTCAACGGCCTTGCCCGCTTCGAGGTGGGGTTTTTTGTCCTCAGTCCGGCGCTTATCAATTTCTTTCAGGCGCTTGCGGGCCGCGTCCAAGAAATCCTTGAGCTCACCGGCCTTGGTCTCGGTCTCGATCTTGGCCTTGGCCCATTCGCCCGCTGCGTCAGCGATGCGCTCGGCCTCCGCCATCATCGCAGCCACAACCTCCTCGTCATAGGCGGGCGGGCGATTGTGGCCGATTGCGGCGGCGGTGGTGGGGGTCGTCTCTGTCATAAATTGCCTTTCGGTTAGGGTCGGATTTGATCGGCGCGCAGCCGGATCGGTGCGTGGGTCGCCGCCATCTCGGGATGGCGCCGCTGTAGGTCTTTGAGTTCGAGGTATTCAGCCCGACTGATCGGGCGCTTGCACACGGAGAGCCACGCCCGGCGGGGGTCGCGCGGCTCGCCGTTGATTTCGCAGACCATGCGCTCGTCGCAGGTCAGGTCCCCGTGCTCGTCCACGTCGCGGACTATTGAGATTGAGGCGGGGACGAACGGGCCGTCCTTCACCAGCCGGGTCTTGAACCAGCCACAATGGGGCTCGCCCTCGTGGATGGGGACTGGTGCCCCGGCCAGCGCAGCGCGATGCCACGCATAGAGCCGGGAAACGGGGGTCGGCTGGCGGATCACAGGCTCAGCCCCCGCCCCCGCTCGGCCATCATCGCGTCTGCAATAGAAAAAGCGCATTCCACCGACGTTTGAAAAGACATCGCGTCAGATGATGGATCGTCCCCGACTGTCTGCATGAGAGCGTTCATTGCAGCAGAGGCAAAAATGTCTCTGGCGGTCAGAGCACCAGACCCATCAAGGTGCGCCTGCAATGCAAGCACGATCTCCGCGTTCATCGTACGGTTCGCCTCAGATGCTTTTGCCTTTACTGTGTCCCGCAGGTCGTGCGGGATGCGGATGCGAAGCTCTGCGTCTCCACGCGCCATGTCGTCGTCTCCCTGAATTTCGTGATTGAGCGCCGCGCTTAGGATTTGAACAATCTCGGCGTTCATTGAGCGGCCCGCTTTGCGGGCACGCTCCTTGATCGCGTGGCGCATCCCGTATGGGAGGCGGACCATCATCTTTGGCAGGTGGCGCGATGGACTGTCCTGCACGATCATGCTGACACCAGATCAAGCAGCTTGCCGCCCTTGCGCTCGAGCGTGACCCGGGCGTCCTGATGCTCGATGCTCTTTGCGTGGGCTGTGACGCCGGTCACCGCGTCCCACACGGTCTCAATCGGTCGGCTCTCCTCGCGCTCATGCGCGGCCTTGATCGCGGTCGCCTCCGGCCGCGTGAACCGCTTGAGCAAAAAAGCGTCGAGGTCGTCGTCCACCCGCTTCTGCTGCGCCTCCCGGATGGTCTGCTCGATGGGCGCAGCGCTGGCGGCTGAATACTCCATCAGCACCGGGCTGATTTCCTCCAGCCAGCGGTCCGGAGCCGATGCGGTGTGGCGCAGCCGAATTTCCTTGAACCCCTCGGCCCCCCACACGATGCGGTTCGAGCAGGCGTAGTCAAACAAGAAGAAGGCAGCTCCGATGGACTGGCTGCCGACCTCGCTGTTCCAGACGAAAAATCCGCGAGCCAGCGAGCCGGAGCGCCCGTTCCGGCGGTTCGGCATTTCGACCCGGTTCACCTCGTCGGCCAAGAACACGAAAATGTCGCGGTCGCTCCCGTAAATCGTCGTATTTGACTTGGTGATCGGGACCGCCTGCCCAAATTCGCCCGGCACCCGGAAGTCGCCGGTGCGACCGTCGCCGAATTTGTCTGTCAGTGCTGTGACGATTTCCTCGTTCCAGACACGGCCGTAACGAGGCCCTGTAGCGGCGCGCAGCTCGTGGTGCGCCATAAGCTCGCCGCCCATCGCGACCGGTTCGTTCTCGGTCCGCAGAAGCCCGACTTCCTCGGCGTCACGGTTGAAGCGTAGGCAATAGTTGAGGGCGTCCGCCGCAATCGGCGCAGGCAGTTTGCGCAGCTCGCGCGCCGAGAACCCTGCGAGCGAGGCGAGCTGGCCGAATGACCAGTGTGTCGGGTCCACGATGGTCCCGTCGTTGTCGATTGTGAGCCCCCACTTGGGGTCTGCCGGGTGCGGCTGGACCTCAATGCGGCGGGTGGTCGTCACCGAGGCGACGGAGCGTTCGCGCTGCCCGGCGACCGCGTCACGCAGGTCGGTCAGGCTCAAGAACCGCTCGTCGGCCGGGCGCGAGGCCCACTGGCGGGATGCTTGCATAAGTGTCGTCATGTTCTTGTCTCCGTGGATTTAAGGGGGTGGGCTCAGTTCAGGCCGAACCCGTGGCCGATCAGCAGGGCCAGCCAGCCCGTGCCGAAAATCGAAAGTGCGCCGATCAGGTCGCCAAGCAGCTCGGCGTAGCGGCCGCGCTGAGAGTGGGGGGTGGTCGGTTTGTGGTCCATACGTTCCTCCGTTGTTCGCGGAACGTAACCAACAATTTGTGGACCACACAAGCAAAAAAACACAAATTGTTGAAATTAAATTTTGAGGCTGGACACAGATCTAGACTTGTTCTTAATTCGTTCTCATGTGCAGGACTTACGACGACACAGAGCTAGACCGTCGCCTCGATCGCATGATTGAGGTGGCAACCGAGCTCGGGTGCCCGCTGGACCATGTGGTCGAGCACATGGGGCGGTGCGATCAAAGTGATTTTCGGAGGTTTTCCGGGAGCCCGTCGCTTCTGCCCCGATACACAAAGTCAAGCGTCACGCCATAACGCGCACAAAGGTCGATAGCGGCTTCGACTGGAATACGGCGAAAGCCCCGTTCCCAGTTATTATATTGAGCCAAGTTAAAGCGGTTCTTGAGCGCCCAATCTTTTTGATTGAGGTCCGAAAAGGCCCTGCGGATGCGTACCAAACGCTGTCCGATCTCATGGTGTTCAAACGTGTCACTCATGGTCGAGTGATCCACGAAATGTGAACCGCCAAGCAAGCAACCACTTGTGGGCTTGCATTTTCCCACAATTTGTTGATTTTGGGGGGATGCAGACAGCTAAAGAAATCTCCGCCCGCTTCGGGCAAAGAACCATCGCCGCAACGCTGGGCGTCAGCGTCGGGGCGGTCAGCAATGCCGTTGTTCGGGGTCAGTTCCCGGCGAGCTGGTACGTCGCAATTCAAAGCCTGTGCAACCGTGACGGGGAGCTCTGTCCCGTCGAGGCATTCGCTTTCAAACCTATTCATCAGTGCGCCTCCTCCGTGGAAAGTGAAGCGGGCGGCGGCGCTTGTTCTGCCGCCCTGACAAACATTGTCCCAGCGAGTTCGGGCGAAAGTCAATCCGAAGAAACTTTTTGTCAGCCCGGCCACGACAAATCGCTTGGGGGTGCGCTGTGACATGCCGTGTCACTTCTGCGGCGCGGCGCTCGCCCCCTACGGCTACGGGCTGCCCGGGCTGCGGTCAGACAAGCCCGAGGGCCGTCGCGGCTACGTTTGGGTCTGCGCTGATCACCGGGACGCCGCTGAGCACAAACGAAATCAGGCAATCGGTGTCGGCCTGCCGTCTGCGCGACCAGCGCAGGCCCGAAACGACACTTCCCCCACACGAGAAGGTGAACAATGACCTATCCCCATAACTCTGATTTTTCGGTCAGCGACACGCAGCTGATGGCCCACCTCGCCGAGATTGAGAGCGCCAAGGACGAGGTGAGCAGCGCCAGCGGCGACCTGCGCTCCACGATCAAGCGCATCCTCGAGGACGCGGGCTATGAGAAGGGCGCGCTTCAAATGGTGCGCGACCTCGACGCGCTCAGCGACACAAAGCTCGCCGACCGCCTGCGCACGCTGTGGCCGATGCTGGACGCCATGCGGCCGCATTGGGAGGAGCGCATCCGCGACATGCTCGACCGCCGGGCTTCCGAGACCGACGACATGGACGCTGACATGCAGGGCGCGTCCTGATGGCTGCGGCAGCAATGCAGGGGCGCTTCCGGCGCCTCCCCGGCTGGGGCAAGCGGCGGCTGCCCCTGTTCCGCACGATCACCACCCGGACCGGTCGTCAGGTGCGATTGCAGCTCCACGCCACGCGCGGCTGGGTGGTCTGCTGATGATCGTCGCCGGGCTGGACCTTGCAACCATGACCGGCGTCGCGGTCGGCCCCCTCGGGGGTCGTCCTGCGCTTTGGTCAGAGGACCTCAAATCCCGCGACGAGCTGCCCCTTCACGGGTCGCGGCTCATGGCTGTGCAGGGTCTCACGCATCGGCTGATCAGTGAATACGGGGTCCGGGCTATCGCCATCGAGAAGCCCTTTGTTGCGGCGCACAATAATTGGGAGACCACCCTGCTCACGATGGGGCTGACAGCCTGCGTGGTGAGCTGGGCGGCGCGCAAGGGCGTGCCGGTGGTGGTCTATCCCTCCCAGACCGTCGCGAAACACCTCGTCGGCTCCGGCAAAATGCCTCGGGCCGAAAAGAAGGCTGCGATCCTCGCCGAGTGCCGGGCGCGCGGCTGGGAACCTCAAGACGACAATCAGGCGGATGCAGCGGCGGTGTGGAGCCTCGCCTGCGCCCGTTTTTCCACGGAGTAAAATATGAGCCACTACATGACCGCGCTGGCCATGAAGCAGAGAGGGCTAAAGCCTGCCCCCAAGGTCGTGCTTTACTGGCTGGCGGATCATTACAACGAACAGACCGGCTTATGCTTTCCAAGCCTGCGCACGCTGGCGACCGAGTGCGAAATGGACAAGAGCACGCTGGTGCGCCACCTCGGCAGCCTTGAAAGGGCTGGGCTGATCCGCCGGGACCGCAGGCAACGCGAGAACGGCAGCCAAACGAGCACAGCTTATTCGCTCCATTTAGCGCCTGCGACCAGTGAAACGGGGTGTCGCAATTCGCAACAAGCCCCTGTTGCAAAAAGCGACACCCCCTGTGGTGAAATGCAACAAGCCCCTGTTGCAAAACGCCACCCCCATAACCTTGGAAATACTAACCTTGGAAATGAACCAAGAGAAAATGGCGACCGCGATGCGGCCGCCCCGACTTCGCTGAGCGATCTTGCAGCCTCAAAGCCTGCTGAGCCGTCCAAGCCGAAATCACCGCCAAAGATCGTGGGGGGGCTCTATGACGGGTGCCGTTCGCTTGACGAGGAGTTCGAGCGCGTGTGGGCTCTACACCCCCGCAAGGTGGGCAAGGGCGCAGCCCGGTCGGCATGGGGGCGAGCACGGTCTAAGGCAACCTTCGAGGAAATCGCCCGCCCACTTGCGGTGTGGATCAAGCTGCAGGCCGGCTCTGAGCCCAGCTTCATCTGCCATTTCTCGACATGGCTGAACGAGGAGCGCTGGCTGGACGACCAGACCCACGCTCTCAATCGCAGACAGACGACGTCCGACCGCCTGCGGCGGCTCGGCGCTTCCACGGAGGCCGGTGACGACGCGCTCGCCGGTCCGAGAACCCCCCCGCAAATCGAGCTGAGGATGGACCCATGAGCGGAATGACCTATGAGCAGCGCAAACGCGCGATTTTCGACTTCCTGTATTGCGAGCCCGGTGGGCTGCTGCACCGCTACCGCATGCCGGAGCACCTATCGGACGACGCGATCCGGGACGAGGTGAACCTGCTGGTGGACGACTGCAACAGCCTGATCCCGAGCGAAACGACTGAGGCCGAGCTGCGCGCTTTGCTGCCGGAGGTCAACACCGCCATCCGCCGGCGTCACGGCGCGCAGGGCTGGCCCCCGGCAAAAGTGTTCATGGCTGCCACCGAGGACGCGCTGGCTGCTGCCGCCAAGCGCAAGGCGGCCGCCGAGCCTGCGCTCGCGCAGCGCCGGGACGCATTTGAGCTGACCGCTGCTGCAATGAAGGCCGGTCAGCCTGTGGCCGAGCACTTCCTTTGGGGCAGGCAGGCGGTCGAAATGATCGCGCGTGGTCTGGTCGATCAGGACACGATGGCCCGCTATCGGTCAGGCATATTCGCCTCCCTGCGGGACCAATATGGCGAGCAGCGTGCGCAGGCTTGGGAGGCTGAGGCCAAGGCGCGGCACCAGTCTGCGAAAGCGGCTTACCTCGACCGGCGGGATGGCCGCGAGATTGACCCGGCGACGATGGAGCGGCTGCAATCGGAGCTGGCGGCGGTCGGCTCCGGGCTCGACCGTCGCACCGATGAAATGCGGAGGTTCGCATGAGCCGGATGATTTCCAGCGTTTATGGGCAAGGCCCGAGCGAATACGAGGCGGAGCGGCGCAGGCGGACCTTCCTCGAGCAGAGCGAAAAGGCGTGGCAGGAGCGGGGCATCGCCGTGATCCCGGTGGACGAGCTGGTAAGCGATTGGGACCGCCAAGCGGTGACGAACATCGCGGTTCGGCTTTATGGGGGGCGACGCGATGGGCAAGGCTGAACGAGCCACGCAAGAGCAGGTGGCGCAGTGGACGCCCAAGCTGGTCCGGGACCGCATGGTCGAGGCGGTACGGTGGGCGCGATACAACGTCGGGCCGACCGGGCCATCGGGCATCCGGTCGGCGATGCCGTCCTACACCCCCTCACTTGACGATCACTTGACCGAGGGGTGGGGGCTGCCCGAAAGGGCGGAGGGCGTCGAGCTTGAGGACAAGGTGGTCAGGATCGCGCTGCCGCCCGACCGGATCGATGCGCTGGTCTGGGCGCTGGATTGGTGCCGCCTCTATCTCGCCAAGGATCACCCGGGCGACGCGGTGATCCTGAACCTGTGGCTCCGGTGCCGGGTCTATCGCGGCAACTTCGAGGTCGCCCTTAAGGCTCGGGGCTTCCCCGCAAGCCGACGCCACGCGGACCGCATGAAGGACCGCGCGCTCTCGATCATTTCCCAAAAACTAGACGAGGAGGGCCACCGGCCATGACTGACCGACGTGCCGAGAACCTGCGCCGATTGCATGAGGACCCTGACTTTGCGGCCGCCCGCGACGCAAGGGCTCGGGAGCGCTTCACCACCGAAAACGACCGGCTTCAAAGGCTCGCCAATATCGCCAAGCGCGGATGCGAGGTCCCGACCGAGCTGGAAGCGGAGTGGAAGGCGCTCAAGGACAAGATGATCCCGAACCGCGAGGCTGCCCGGATGCTCGGGATAACATGGCTGGCCGGACCCGAGGACGAGGCCGAGACGCGCTGGAAGATCCGGACCGCGTCGCGGATCGCCGACGAGCTGATCGCCTATGCGGAGGCCCAAGCGCTCGCAGGTGCCATCGACCCGGATCAGGCGTTCGAGTTCGTCGAGCTGGGCAAGCGGGCGAAACGGGTCCTCGAGTGGAACGCTGAGGAGGACGAAACCGATGCGAGTGCCTGATGTGCAAGACCGGTTGCGTGAGCTGGCCAGCCAGCACGGGCTCCCTGAGCTGGACGCATTGGCCAGCGAGCTGTCGCGCAGGACCCCGGCGACGCGAGCCAGCCAACGCAGCGCCACCATGACCCCCGAGCTGCGGGACGCGATCCGCCGATACAGGCGAACCCACCCGGACCTGACGCAGGCAGAGATTGCGGCGCGGTTCCACGTCAACCCCGGGCGAGTATCCGAAGCCCTGAGCGGAAAGAGGACATGATGAAGGATTTACGCAAGTCCCCCAAGGGGGCACTTAAGGACGCCCTCCACAAAGCCCAGCCCGGCGAACGGTTCCTCTATCACACTGGTGAGCTCTGCGGTGGGGCGCTCCGCGAGGAGGCCGGCGCAGCATCGGACGCGGGCATCGCGCTGCTGTTCAAGCGCAGGATTGGACACCTGCACTTCGAATACATCGCGGTGCGCAGTAAAACGCAGGTGCGCACATGACCAGCCCCAAGGAACAGACGCCCGAGGAACACCTCGAAAGCCTGCGCGCCGAGACCCGATTGCTCCGGGAGGTCTTGGTCGGCGCGCTCAACGGTCACATGGGCTGGCGATCCAAGGCTGAGCGTCTCCTCGGCTACGGTAAGCGGGGGCGCGATGGCGGACAATAGAGCCCGGAACCACATCGCCGCCTTGGCGAGGGACATGCGAACAGCCCGGCTCGATTACTATGCGGAGCACCTCGAATGGGTGCTCCGTTCGTTTTTGGAGCACCCTCGCCCCGACGATTTGGACATGGGCAATTCTACGTCGCCAGATTTGGTCGAAGATCAGCCAGACCCCCACAATAGATAGGCTCTGCCCCCCACATATTGGGGCGCGGAATTATTAGGTCAGCAACGCAGGCTGTTGCGATCACCGGTCAAAATGGGCCATTCCTCATGTGCGGCGGCCGATAGCGTCCGCCAGTCAAAACACCAAGCCATCGCAGCATAAAAATCGCCCGGGACAAATTGCCCGGGGGGAGGCGCTCGTGAACGTGATCATCCGCGACCTCGACCAGACGCGCAGGCATTTCGAGAATGCTGTTCGACTGGTCGGGGAGGAGCAAGCGACGCGCGCCTTCAACCGGGCGCTCAACAGCGAGGGCAACAAGGTCCGCACTCAGGTGCGCCGATCCCTGCGCAAGCAGACAGGGGCAAAGCAGGACCTAATCAACCGGGAGACAAAATCGTTCCGGTCTTCGTTCTCGAGCCTGACCTATAAGATCGAAGCACGGGGCAGTCACCTCGGTCTGTCCCACTTCAACCCAAGGCAATTCTCCTATGGGGTGCGCGCGAAGCCTTGGGGTCGGAGCCAACGGTTCGAAAAGGCTTTCCTCGTCAGCAGCCTGAGCAACAACGTCTTCGTGCGTGAGGGCAAGAGCCGCTTCCCGATCCGCAAAATGTTCGGCCCCGCCATCCCCAAGGAGATGGTGCAGGACGCAACCCGCGACGCATTCGAGGCCGCGCAGCCCGACGTGCTGCAAGAGGCCACCCGCCAGCTGCAGCGCATGATCGACGCGGGCCGCTAAGCCCCACACGCACAGGGCCGCATACCCCGTCGCTGGTGCGCCTGACCCGGGAGGCCGCCCCCACCGAGCGGGGGTGCCGCCTTGCGCACAGGGGGGCCGCAGGGGCGACCCCAGGACCCCACCCCTTGGGTCCCCTCCAAAAGACCTCCCGCTCGCGGGGCCGCCGCACCGCCGTTTGTGAGCGTTTTTTTATTTTCGAACGCGCCGCTTTCATTTTCACCTCAGACCGGAGCCCCCCCCGTGAACCTGACCATCGACCTCCTGCCCGTGGCCGACCTCGAGCCCTACGAGGCCAACGCCCGAATTCACACCGCCGAGGCTGTGGAGCGGCTCGTGGCCATCATCGAGGATATGGGGTGGACGCAGCCCATCCTGACCGATGGGGGCGGCATCGTGGCCGGTCACAAGCGCCGACTTGCTGCTCTGAAAATCTACGAACGCGGGGGGCAAATCCGGCTTCCCGGCGGCGAGCTGCTGCCCGCTGGCACTGTGCCGGTGATCGACGTCACCGGGTGGAGCGAGGCTCAGCGGCGCGCGTACATCATCGCGGACAATCAGACGACGCTGGAAAGCGGGTGGGACGAGGGCGTCCTGCGGCTTGAGCTGGCGTGGCTGAACGACACCGGCCAGATCGATATGAGCCTGACAGGCTTTGACGGTGAGGCGCTTGCAAGGGCTCTGGCTGAAAACCCGGACGACTTCGGCGAGGACGCCGACGGCGAACAGGGGGAACAAGGCTCAGGCGAGGCGGAGCAGGACGAGCGCGGCTCCCTGCTGTCGCGTATCGACGTCACAATCGACGACCCTGTCCATGAGGTTTCGCTTGGCGATCATTTCGTTTTAGGCGAGCGCCATCATCTATTTGTCACCGGTGTCATGCGGCAATGGGACCAGTGGATCGAGCACTTGAAAAACGAGGCCATCTTTTGCCCCTATCCGGGACCGTTCACACCGTTCGGGAGCGTGCCCGAAAAGCATCCTCTAATCATGGTGCAGCCTGACGTTTATATCGCCGGGCACATTTTGGACCGCTATGCGGAAGTCAACGGGCCTGAAAGTGTGAAGCGTGTCTCAAATGATGATTAAAAAAACAGGTGGAAACTGGAATTCACAGGACTGGCCCACCTATTTCATCGCGTCCAATGTGGAAACTTTAAGGCACGCCGAGCCCGTTTGCGACGAAATGCTGGTGGCTGTGAATGAGCTGCGGCATGAGCGCGATATAGAGGGGCTAGAAGGTTTCCTGCAAAACGGCCGAAAGGTGTTTATTGACAGTGGCGTATTCTGGCTATCCACGCAGCACGCCAAGCGAAACGGACTGAGCATGGACGAGGCTCTGGCCATGCCGCCGGAGCAAATTGACGACTTTGACTGGCTTTTCGAAACCTATGTGAACCTGCTGTCCCGCATAGGGGACAAGGTGTGGGGCTACATTGAAATCGATCAGGGCGGGAAAGAGGTCAAGCGTCGCACCCGAGCCAAATTGGAAGCGCTCGGATTGCGGCCTATTCCGGTCTACCACCCGTTCAATGACGGGTGGGATTATTTCGACGAGCTGGCTTCGCAGTATGACCGCATCTGCTTCGGAAACGTGGTTCAGGCTGACACTCAAACACGCAAAAGGCTGGTGGCAACAGCGTGGGAGCGGCGCAAGCAATATCCGCATTTGTGGATACACTTGCTGGGCATGACGCCAAGCGAAAAATTGGCGTCCTATCCGGTCCCTTCGTGTGACAGCTCGACATGGCTTTCCCCGATCCGGTGGGGCCAGCATCGAGCTATGGTGGGGAACAAAGGCTGCTGGAGCACGGGGCCGGGCTTCCTCTACAACCCGGCCGAGGACGTGGATGGCCCCAAGGGTCACAGAAAAGCGCGAAGGCTGGCGGGCTATGAGGCCCACATGATGAAGCGCACAATGTCGGTGATGCTGGACGAGGCGTTGAACGTGCTCGGGGTCACTGGCGAAGGAGGCACAAAATGAGCGACGCAACGATCCACGTCCGATTTTCTCAGCCCGGGTGGCACCTTTGGCCCGGTGCCACTGGTCGTCGCCATTACCTTGCGTCGCTTCACCGCCACCTATTTTCGGTTCAGGTGGACATGGGTGTCACCCATGACGACCGGGAGGTGGAGTTCCATGACCTCCGAGACGAAGCGATCGATCTGTTTTCGGGATTGGGCACCGATGGGAACATGGGCGCCATGTCATGCGAGCACATGGCGCGAGCCATCGGCGGGGCATTGGCCGAGCGATACGCCCGAACGGTGACAGTGAGCGTGTGGGAAGACAATGAATTCGGCGCGACTGTTCAGGTCGCGCCGTAATTACGGTCAGGCTGCTTTTGTGAGCTTGTAAGTGACTGCGCGACCGTCCTTCTCAATGGTCAGCGAGTAGCCCCAACGGTCGGCAAAGCCCGTGCCCTTGGGGTTCTGCATCAGCCACTTCCAAGGCGCGCCCTTCCAGTTCGTCAGGTCGTTCAGCTCTTTGGGGGTAGCCCCCTGATCGCGGGACGCCAGCTCGATGATCTTTGCGGTCATGCCCGACGGGGTCTTCTCTTTGGCTTCAACCTGCGCCGGTGCTTCCACCTTGACCGGTGCCGGTGCGGGGGCGGGTGCTTCTGTCTTGGCCGGTGCCGAGACTTTGGCCGGTGCCGGGGCCGGTGTGGGTTCTGCTGTGAACAGAACCTCATCGGAAATCGGGTCGCGGCCGTAAACTGTCATGCCCATTTCGTCGGCGATGGACTGAGCCTCGGCTTTGGCGTCGGTCAGGTCCATGAGGCCCAAATCTTCGTCTTCGGTGGAAAGCATGACAGCCTGCGGCGCGGTCTTCGGAAGTGCGAAGGTCCATTCATCGCCGACCTGAGTGAATGTGATCGCGTCGAAGGAAACACCTTCGCGCTGAGCTGCTGCTTTTGCTGCGCGACGTGCGTTGGAGCGGTTCGAGTAAGTGTTGGTCATGGTAGCCTCCGTGGAATGTGTGTGTCTGTAGAGGCGTCTTCCAATACTCCGGCGAGGCCGGACAAGAGAAAAAAACGGTTATTCGGAATAAAAAATGCCCCCCAATTCAAACCCTTCAAAAAGTGCCGCAATCCTTAATAGAATGCGCGCATCTGGCGTGAGCTTTTTGGCAAATGACAATATCGCGGAGCACCTGCTGCCCGGCGAAATTGAAGCCATCGAGGCCGAGGTCGCTGAGCGCATGCGTGACGTTTTGGACGCGCTGGTGATTGACGTCGATGCCGACCATAACACTCAGGACACCGCCCGCCGGGTCGCGAAAATGTTCGTGCGCGAGGTGTTCGCAGGTCGTTATGAGCACCGCCCGAAAATGACCGACTTCCCGAACGCAAAGCGGCTGGATGAAATGTATGTCGTCGGGCCGATAGCTGTTCGGTCAGCGTGCTCGCACCACCTAACCCCAATCATCGGGGAAGCGTTCGTCGGGGTGATCCCCGGTGACAGGGTGATCGGCTTATCCAAGTTCAACCGGCTGGCCTATTGGGTCATGGCCCGTCCTCAAATCCAAGAGGAGGCGGTGGTCCAGCTCGCGGACGAGCTCGAGGGCATCATCGCTCCGAAGGCGCTCGGCGTCGTGGTACGGGCGCGGCACTTCTGCGGGTGCTGGCGCGGTGTGAAGGACGACACCCTCATGACCACCTCGGTGATGCGCGGCCTGTTCCGTGACAGTCCACACGCCCGCGCCGAGTTCATGGAATGGGTGAAAGGGAGCTCGAAATGAAGTTTACATCGACCAAGACCTACGGTCACGAAATCGGTCTTTCCGCAGCCTTCCGCCAGTGGAAGGCGGACAGCCATTGCCGGTTTTTGCACGGCTACGCGCTGTCGGTGCGCTTTGAGTTCGAGAGTGAGGATCTGGACGCCCGGAATTGGGTCGTGGATTTTGGCTCGCTCAAATCCCTTAAGGCTCGGCTGCAAGACACTTTCGATCACAAGACGCTCGTCGCCGAGGACGACCCCGAAATGGCTTGGTTCGAGGAGGCCCACCTGCGCGGGATCGTCGATCTGGTCAAGGTCCCCGCCACCGGCTGCGAGCGTTTCGCTCAGATGATTTTCGAGGTCACGGAGCTGTGGCTGATCGATAACGGATATTCCCCTCGGTGCCGGGTGTCGTGCGTCGAGGTCCGCGAGCATGGCGCGAACAGCGCGATGGTGAGGGCATAGCATGTTGATTGGCGTCAATGAGGTATTCGAGACGGTGCAGGGCGAGGCCCACTTCACCGGCTCCCCGGCGGTGTTCGTCCGCCTTCAAGGCTGTCTTGTCGGGTGCCCGTGGTGCGATACCAAGCACACATGGGCGGTGGACAGGCTGGACGAGGTCTCGCAGGCGTCCATGATGGCCAAGACCGCGGACGAGCCCACGCATGCGCGCATGGCCCCTTGGCGCATTGCGGAAATGGTGGCCGGGTTCCAGTCGCGGCACGTCGTTATCACCGGCGGGGAGCCCGCGTTCTGGCCCCTTGGCGATCTGTGCGAGCAGATCCTCAGTCAAGGCCGCACGGTGCAAATCGAGACCAGTGGCACGGAGGCGCTGGACGTCCCCGCCGGGGTGTGGGTGACGGTGTCCCCTAAGATCGGAATGCCGGGTGGCAAGGTCATGGTCCCATCTGCCGTGGCTCGCGCCGACGAGATCAAGATGCCGGTCGGCAAGAGGGCCGATGTGGACAAGCTGGTCGAGTTCCTTGCGGACTTCGGTGCGGCCTCGAAATTGGTGTGGCTGCAACCCTTGAGCCAGAACCCCAAGGCGACCGAGCTGTGCCTATCTGCAGCTCGCGAGCATGGCTGGCGGGTGAGCATCCAGACCCATAAGTTCATCGGGGTGCGCTGATGCAGGACGAGGGGTCCCGCCCGAACGATGAAATCACCACCGCAGTCGCGGCGCGTCTGTTGGAGCTGACCCCGCAACGCATTGGGCAGCTTATCACCTCGGGTCACATTCACCGCCACCGACACGGTCACACGACAATCTCCTCGGCGGTGCGGGGCTACATTCGGTTCCTGAAAGAGGAAAACAGCCGGAACAGCGCGAGCGCAGAGCTCAGGCGCGGGCAGGAGGCGCGGGCTCGGGAAATCGAGCTGCGCACTCAGCTGCGGGCTCGTGAAGTGATACCGATTGAGGACGCAAGGTCGGTTGTCGCCGACCTTTGCGGCATGGTGCGCTCCGAGTTCGAGGGTCTGCCTGCGGCCTATACGCGCGATCTTGAGCAGCGTCGTCGCTTAGAGCAGGAAGTCCATGCAAGATTTGACCGACTATCTGCAAGGGCGGAAAAAGCGGGGGCCGCTCTTGAGACTGGCGGCCTCGATTTGGAGGCCGAGTAAGTATAGCACGCCCGCTCAGTGGGCGTCTGAACATCGGGTCTATCCTGAAACCGCTGGCATCCCCGGACCCCGCAACCCTTGGCTGACCCCCTACATGATCCCTTGGACCTCAGCGGTCCACGATGGAACGCACCGCCGGGTCGTGGCGGTCACTTCGGCGCAGTCGGGCAAGACGGACGGCATGCTGGACGTCATAGGTGCGCGGCTGGACCAGCGTCCTGCGCCGATCATCTACGTCGGCCCGACCAAGGACTTCCTGACCGACCAGTTCGAGCCGCGCCTGATGGGGCTGCTCGACGAGGCCGAAACGCTGGCGGGCAAGGTGGTGCGCGGCCGTCGGATGAAAAAGACCCTCAAGAACGTGGCTGGCGTTCGGGTCCGCCTTGCACATGCAGGTTCGTCCTCAGCTCTCAAGTCCGACCCGGCGGCGCTCGCGCTGATCGACGAGTTCGACGAAATGATGGCGAACGTGAAGGGTCAAGGCGACGTGCTCGGGCTGGTGGAGGCGCGAGGCGAAACTTACGCGGACTTCGTGACAGCTATCACCAGCACACCGGCGAGGGGTCTCGTGGAAATTGAATTGGACGACGAGGTCGGTCTTGAGTTCTGGGCGCGATCCGCGCCTGACGACCTCGAAAGCCCCATCTGGAAGCTGTTTCAAGAGGGGACCCGCCATCATTGGGCGTGGCCCTGCAAGCACTGTTCGGAATACTTCATTCCGCGCTTCAAGCAGCTCCACTGGCCGAAAAACGCAACACCGGCGCAAGCCAAGCGCTCGGCCTATCTGAGCTGTCCCCGCTGCGGTGGGGTCCACACCAACGACGACAAAGATTGGATGAATGCGCGCGGGGCGATGGTCGCGCCCGGTCAAAACGTGGTCCTGAGGGACGACGCCCCGCACGTTTCGGGCGCTCCTGAGGAGAGCTCCACCCTTTCGATGTGGACGTCCGGGCTCTGCTCCCCTTTCGTGACGTGGGGCCAGCGAGCGGAAACCTATCTGACGGCACTGCAATCCGGCGATCACGACCGGATGCAAACAGCGATGAACGCCAGCTTCGGCGAGTGCTATTCCATGACCGCCTCGGGCGACGTGCCTGAGTGGCAGGAAATCATGGAGCGGCGGCTGCCCTATAAATCGGGGACCATCCCGGCTGGCGGCTTGCGGCTTGTCATGGGGGTGGACGTCCAGAAGTTCAGCCTCGTTTATGTGATCCGGGCGTTCGGCGCGCGGGGCTCGTCGTGGCTGGTCGACAATGGCCAGCTCTACGGGCCGACCGACGACGACGAGGTCTGGTCAGCGCTGGCGGACCTGATGCTGGCGCCGATTGGCGACATGCAGATCGAGAAGGTGTTCATTGACAGTGGCTTCCGGCCTGACAAGCCGGAGCAGGGCAACGAGCACAAGGTCTATGAGTTCTGTCGGCGCTATAGCTGGCTCTGCTCGCCGACCAAGGGACGAGCGGTGCAAAGCCCGCCCTATCGGGTGTCGAAGATCGAGGTCAAGCCGGATGGCAAGAAGGCGCTGTATTCGATCGATCTCGTCACGCTGTCCACCGACTTCTTCAAGTCGCTGGTGATATCGCGCGTCCGCACTCCGATGGAGGTGGCGGGGGCGTTCTTCGTTCACGAGGACGTGTCTGAGGACTATTGCAAGCAGCTGACTTCGGAGGCCCGTGTGGTCGTCGAGGGAAAGCCGGTGTGGGTGAAACGCTCGCGCCACAACCACTTCCTTGATTGCGAGGCGCTCTGCGCAGCCATTGGCTACGCGCTGAACGTCCAGCGTATCCCCGAGGGCGTCGAGCGGAGGATTGGTCAGCTTCCCTCTGACCTCGACGCTTCGCCTGAGGGTGATCCCCCGCCGCCGCCCCCACCTC
>Ga0209037_1000024_pt1 | contig 49850 bp, 36 predicted proteins | sample SaaInl25SG_5_DNA_FD_188225 | JGI IMG/M metagenome (GOLD analysis project Ga0209037, IMG submission 188225) | Marine microbial communities from expanding oxygen minimum zones in the Saanich Inlet - ESP_125SG_5_DNA (SPAdes) (version 2) | ecosystem: Environmental > Aquatic > Marine > Intertidal...
TAAGAGACAGGTCCAGGCGAGATCTACGAGTGCGGATGTTCAGACATCCCAGCAGGGGATTGCGACTGCGACGGCAACCAGCTCGATGCGCTTGGCGTGTGTGGCGGTGATTGCACTGCGGACGCCGATGCCGATGGCATCTGTGACGACGTGGACGACTGCGTGGGCGCTTACGACGCTTGCGGCGTCTGCAACGGTCCAGGCGAGATCTACGAGTGCGGATGTTCTGACATCCCAGCAGGGGATTGCGACTGCGACGGCAACCAGCTTGACGCGCTTGGCGTGTGTGGCGGTGATTGTGCCGCGGACATCAATGAGAACGGCATTTGCGACACTGAGGAAGATTGCCTTGGCACGGTGGATGCCTGTGGGATTTGCAACGGTCCAGGCGAGATCTACGAGTGCGGTTGTTCCGACATCCCAGCAGGGGATTGCGACTGCGACGGCAACCAGCTTGACGCGCTTGGCGTGTGTGGCGGTGACTGCACTGCTGACGCCGATGCCGATGGCATTTGCGACGACGCGGACGACTGCGTGGGCGCTTACGACGCTTGCGGCGTCTGCAACGGTCCAGGCGAGATCTACGAGTGCGGATGTTCAGACATCCCAGCAGGGGATTGCGACTGCGACGGCAACCAGCTTGACGCGCTTGGCGTGTGTGGCGGTGACTGCACTGCGGACGCCGATGCCGATGGCATTTGTGACGACGCGGACGACTGCGTGGGCGCTTACGACGCGTGCGGCGTCTGCAATGGTCCAGGCGAGATCTACGAGTGCGGATGTTCCGACATCCCTGCTGGCGACTGCGACTGCGACGGCAACCAGCTTGACGCGCTTGGCGTGTGTGGCGGTGACTGCGAAGCCGATGAAAACGAGAACGGCATCTGTGACGTCTTTGAATTGGGTGGTTGTACGGACGCCACGAACCCAGGTTTTGATCCAAACGCAACGTATGACGATGGTTCTTGCCTTTTGGGTGGCTGTCTGGTCCAAGCGGCTTGCAACTACGATGCCGACGCGGATTATCAACTCCCAGGAGCCTGTGAATTCCAATCGTGCGCTGGATGCGCCGATGAAATGGCATGCAATTTTGACACCGAAGCAACCATCGACAATGGCACATGCGAATACGCCGAGGAGTATTACACCTGCGATGGCGAATGCCTGAATGATGCAGACGGGGACGGATTGTGTGACGAGTTGGAAGTCTTGGGATGCACGGACATGGACAATCCCGGATTCAACCCGGCAGCCACAGAAGACGATGGAAGCTGTCTTGTGGCCGGTTGTTTGCTGCCTACAGCGTGCAACTACAACCCAGATGCGGATTACATCGTGATTGGGCTCTGTGATTTCTCAAGTTGCGTTGGATGCACGGATTCCGACGCTTGCAACTACGATCCAGAAGCATTGATCGGAAGCGCAGGCCTTTGCGAATACCCAGCTAATCAATTTGTGGACTGTGATGGCAATTGCCTCAACGATGACGATGGTGACTCCGTTTGCAACGAACAGGAAATTCCAGGTTGCACAAACGAAGACGCGATCAACTTTAACCCTTATGCGACGGACGAGAATGGAAGTTGCCTGATTTTGACGGGTGGTTGTGTGTTGCCGTTTGCTTGCAACTACGACGCTGACGCAGATTACTACATCCCAGGTTCTTGTGACTTCAGCTGCTTGTACGGCACGAGCGAAGGCGACTGCAACAACGAAATGGCTTGCAACTACGGTGCCGAAGGCGAGCCATGTGTGTTCTTCGATGCTGAAGGCAACACATGTGTTCCTGGAGGCTGCGTGGTGGAAGCCGCTTGCAACTACGACGTGGATGCTGTCTACAACGACGGGTCATGTGAATTCACGACGTGTCAAGTATTCGGCTGCAACGTGGAGGCTGCTTGCAACTACGACGCGGGTGTGACGGTCAACGACGGCAGCTGCGACTTCGCAAGCTGCTTCAGCAACGACGTGGAAGGCTGCACCAACCCATTGGCCTGCAACTTCGACGCCAACGCCAACTTGAACGACGGCAGCTGTGACTTCACGAGCTGCGCGGGTTTGGGTTGCACGGATGAAAGCGCTTGCAACTACGACGCAGACGCCACCATCAACGACGGCAGCTGCGTGTCAGCCACGACCGGATACGATTGCTTCGGCAACTGCATTCTGGATGTGGACAGCGACGGCGTGTGCGACATGGACGAAGTGGGAGGCTGCACCGACATGGGCGCCAACAACTACGACCCAGCGGCGACCGACAACAACGGCACGTGCACGTACGACGCGGAAGGATGCACGGACATCTACGCTTGCAACTTCAACTACCAGGCGACGACCGACAACGGTTCTTGTGACTTCGGTTGCTACGGCTGCATGAACGAAAATGCTTGCAACTTCAACTCTGACGCCACGCTGCACGACGCGAACGAGTGCTCATTCTTGTACAGCTACGAGCTCACGGGTGCCACGGACGTGGTTCTTGAAGAAGCCACCGACTACATCTACGCGTTCACTGCGGGATCCGAATACAACTGGACCGTGGAAGGAGGTGTGATTGTCGACGGCCAGGGCACGAGTGCTGTGAGTGTGGTTTGGCTGCTCGAAGAGGGTGTCATCGCGGTTCAGGAAATCAACAGCGACGGGTGCGAAGGTGACCTCGTGAGCTTGATGGTGTCTGGAACGGCTTCGGACATCGACGAAGTGACGGTGGCCTTCACGGCCTTCCCGAACCCTGCCAACGATGTGGTCATCGTGAACACCAACGGATTTGAAGCTCACGCCTTCCAAGTGTTGGATGCTGCTGGCCGTGTGGTGATCAGCGAGCGCCTCGTGGCGGGTCGCAATGTGATCGACGTGGCCCATCTCGCCAACGGCACCTACCGCATGGTCCTTGACCAAGCGAACGGTCGCGCGGTGAAGCCATTGGTGATCGCACACTAAAGACTTCTATCCTGAGCGCTCTTCGTAGCGACTCACTCTAACCAAAACCCCGTTAAGGCCTCACCCGCAAGGGTGGGGCCTTTTTGGTGGTCGCAAGAAGGGTGTGATAGTAGTGGAACAACTTGTCGCGATGACACGCTTTTTCTTTCTTTCGACGCTCGCCGGCCTTGCGGGCATACTTTCCGCCCAAACCACGTGCCCCAACCCCCATGACAGCAACAACGATGGGGCGGTGACGATCAGTGATTTGTTGGATCTGTTGAGTTTGTTTGGCGATGCGGACACGGACCAAGACGGGATTTGGGACAGCGTGGACGCGTGCGTCGACACCGGCGCGTGCAACTACGCAGCCGACCCCACCGAGTCGTGTGCCTACATTGATGTTCTGGGCATTTGCGGTGGGGGCTGCGAGGTCGACGGCGACGGCGACGGCATCTGCGACGACGTGGACACGTGCGTCGGCGACCTCGACGAGTGTGGGGTGTGCAACGGTCCTGGTCCGACGGAAATCGTCATCGAAGACATCACCATCCTGTACGACAGCGTTTACGCCGCAAACATCGACACATGGTTCGTGTATGAGATTGGTGCCGACACCACGTTCAGCTACACCTGCGCGCCGTTCTTCGGGGACTGCGGCGACCCCGTAAGCTACCAAGGCTACGACTACGTCACGGTGCTCATTGGCGATCAATGTTGGTTCGCGGAAAACCTCCGCAGCGAGAACTACGAGAACGGCGACGCCATCCCTGCCAACCTGAGCGACGGCGAGTGGTCGTCCACCACTTCCGGCGCCGTGGCGTTGTACGGGGAGGGAAGCAGCACGTGCTACGACTACAGCCCCGACGGTGACGCCTGCGATGAGTCGTGGTCGCTGGACGAATACGGCCGGCTGTACAATTGGTATGCTGTGGACGATGCCCGTGGCCTTTGCCCGAGCGGCTGGCACGTTCCTACGGACGGGGAGTGGACAGTGATGACCGATCATTTGGGTGGTGCCTCGGTTGCAGGAGGCCAAATGAAAACGGACCATGGGTGGTACGGTGGCGGCAACGGCACAAATTCGAGCGGCTTTTCAGGTTTGCCGGGCGGCAACCGCTACACCAATGGAAACTTCGGCAACGCTGGAAGCTACGGAAGCTGGTGGAGTTCCTCGCCCAATGGGTCCAGTGCATGGTTCCGTTACCTGTACTACAACTACGAGAATGTCTTCCGCAGCAACGTCAATCAGCGCTTCGGCTTTTCCGTTCGTTGCGTCCGGGATGCCGAGTGAGCGCAGCGAGCGAGTGTTAATCTCTTAAATCTTGGCCTTGCGCAGCAAGGCTCGAGGGAACGTGAAAGCGTGTCGAGAGCATCACAGCGGCGCGAGCCGCTTCTCGCGGCCTTCGCGTGATCGGAGGCCGCGAGTGCGGCCGTCACCGGGTCACGACCAAAGACAGGATCACCCGGGTGTCAACAACAAATGTGTATGCCCCTTGGGGAAGGTGGTCAAGCGGCAAGCGTTGTTCGAGGGTTTCGATTTTGCCACGGAGCACCGCAGCTCCTTGGCCATCGACAAGCACATAGGAAGTGCCCACCAGTTCAGGGCCCACACTGACGGTCACCATGTCGGAGGCGGGGTTGGGGTAAGCCACGATGCGGGGAAACGAAGCTGATTCACCCACGCTCCACACGTCATCAAGGACGATGACGTCCATGCACACGGAGTCGCCCACGCATCCGTCCTGGTTGGTTTCCTGCACACAGACGTATCCTGTGGTGTCCCAAAGCACCGAGATGGCGAACGTGGTGAGTACTTGCTCTTCGATGGCCCCTTCAAACCACCACTCGTACGTGCTGCCCAGGGTGTATTCGTAGTAGTAGGCCGCGCTGTCGCCTTGCACCACCTCGTCGTTGCCGGTGAGCTCCAACGACTCGGGGATGTCCGCGAGAGGGACCACTACGGTGGCCATGGCTTCACATCCCAAGGCGTCGGTGGCCGTCACCGCGTAGGTTCCAGCTTCCACGCTGTTGGGGTTGATGCCGCCCCAGTCGAGGCTCACGTTGCCTGAGCCTCCGTTGATGTCGGCCGCAATGGATCCGCTCATCGGGTCGTTGCATTCCGGCACCGTCGCCTCGAGGTCCAAGGTGAACGGCGAGGGCTCCGTGATGAGGAATTCCATTTCCATGCTGCACAGGTTGGCGTCGTTGACTTCGACCGTGTACGATCCAGCGGGGAGGGCGCTGGGGTTGTACCCGCCCCAGTCGACGGTGTACGGAGCGACACCACCTTCGTACGTCACTTGAGCCGTGCCGTCGTTGCCGTCGTGGCAACTCACCGAAGTGAAGTCGACGTCGGCAGTGAGGTCGGTGGCTTCGGTGATGGTCTGGATGAACGGCGCCGAGGTGTTGCCGCATTGGTCGGTGGCCACAAAGGTGCGCGTGAGCACCACGGAAAGAGGGCACAGGCCGTCCTGGTACGTCGACGTCATGTTGACCTCGAAGTCCGAGCAGATGTCGTCTGCGACAGGGACGTCAAAGACCTCGCCGTCGAGGTTGTTCGTCACGATTTGCTCGTCGGGCTCGTTCAACCAAAACGGCGCGTCGTTATCCTCGATCACGAGCACCTGTTGCACGGTGGTCTGGTTGCCGCATTGGTCCTTGATCGTCGTGTATTTCTTCTCCACGGACTCCCCGTCGCAGGATCCTGGCAGGGACACAAACGAAGGCTCGCCCACCACCGTCACGGTTCCGCCGCACGCGTCCTGGGCAATGAGGGGCTCGAACACCACCGGGTCGTTGCAATCCAGCGTGTCGGCGTCGAGGTTGGTCAACACCACAGGAGGGAGGTTGTCCACCACGGTGATGGTCTGCAGCATGGAGTTTTGGTGTCCGTGGCAGTCGGTGATGAGCCAAAACCGGTCTATGGTGTAGTTGCCAGGGCAGCTGCCCGCGAACAGAGTCTCGGAGTACTGGATGTCCACCTCGTCGTTGTCGTCATAACAGTCCACGGGAAACAGCCCGTGGTAAATCAGCGCTGCAGGGGCCGGCTGGGCCGAGATGGCCGGGGCGACAGGCACGCTGCTGCACGACACGGTCGCGTTTTGGGGCTGCGTCAAGAACTGAGGCAACAGGCTGTTGCCGTCGCAGTCCACGTCGTCGTTGTCCGGGTAGACGCAAGGTTGCCCGGCGAGAGGGGGGTCCGTGGCGTTGGGGTTGTAGTTGCACGCCCATTCCTCTTGGCATCCCGCAATCTCAAGCGCGTTGCAAATGCCATCCCCGTCAAAGTCGAGGTAGCAGTTGCCGTCGCAGTCGTACAAACCGCTCGGGTACCAATCGATGGCGTACTCACACAAATCGTTGTACGGAATCGTCGCGTCGGGCACGAAGTTGCACGCCATCGGGTCGAAGCACTCGCCTGCACACACACCACCCAAAGTGATGTCCATGTCGTAATCGGCCCACTGGCTCCACGTGTTTGTGAAGGAAATCGTCCAGGCCCCGGAGCCGCTCAAATTGCTCGGAAGGGATGGGTTTCCTGAAGTGTTGATGAAGAAGCTGTAATTGCCCCATTGCGTGGTCGTCCAGTTTCCAGGCCAGACATCACCAAGGTTGTTGCAGCCAGGCGGAATCCCCGTGGGTTGCCAGCCCCACCATGCCACACATTGGCCGTTGGGAGCTTCAATCACGATGGCCAAATCCGCCGGCCAACTCGATCCGCCTCCAGACCAATTCAATTGGATGTCCACGAATTGGAGGTTGCCCGCCAATTCAAACGAATTGGAAACGGTGTTTCCTCCAGCAACGTATTCGTCAATGCTCAATTCAGCATTGCATTGCGCTAGGGCTTGACCGAGCAAGAAGAATGTGGCTGTGAAAAGGGTAATGTGCTTCATCCCAAGAAGATTGAGGGACCAAGATACATCTCATCATTCGATGGGTCGTTTTGGAGGGCCCAACGCCTCAGCCAGGTGCCGTTTTGCAAGCTTTATCTCAACACGTGCACGGCAATCCCAGTTGAGGAAAACGGCTTGAGCAAGTATTGACCCGCGGGGAGTGCCTTGACGTCGATGACGTCATTCAGTGAGTCAAAACGTCCCACGCCAACCTGCGCACCAAGCGCATTGATGATGACGTAAGGTTGCCCCACCAGTTCAGGGCCCACACTGACGGTCACCATGTCGGAGGCGGGGTTGGGGTAAGCTACGATGCGGGGAAACGAAGCTGATTCACCCACGCTCCACACGTCATCAAGGACGATGACGTCCATGCACACGGAGTCGCCCACGCATCCGTCCTGGTTGGTTTCCTGCACACAGACGTATCCTGTGGTGTCCCAAAGCACCGAGATGGCGAACGTGGTGAGTACTTGCTCTTCGATGGCCCCTTCAAACCACCACTCGTACGTGCTGCCCAGGGTGTATTCGTAGTAGTAGGCCGCGCTGTCGCCTTGCACCACCTCGTCGTTGCCGGTGAGCTCCAACGACTCGGGGATGTCCGCGAGAGGGACCACTACGGTGGCCATGGCTTCACATCCCAAGGCGTCGGTGGCCGTCACCGCGTAGGTTCCAGCTTCCACGCTGTTGGGGTTGATGCCGCCCCAGTCGAGGCTCACGTTGCCTGAGCCTCCGTTGATGTCGGCCGCAATGGATCCGCTCATCGGGTCGTTGCATTCCGGCACCGTCGCCTCGAGGTCCAAGGTGAACGGCGAGGGCTCCGTGATGAGGAATTCCATTTCCATGCTGCACAGGTTGGCGTCGTTGACTTCGACCGTGTACGATCCAGCGGGGAGGGCGCTGGGGTTGTACCCGCCCCAGTCGACGGTGTACGGAGCGACACCACCTTCGTACGTCACTTGAGCCGTGCCGTCGTTGCCGTCGTGGCAACTCACCGAAGTGAAGTCGACGTCGGCAGTGAGGTCGGTGGCTTCGGTGATGGTCTGGATGAACGGCGCCGAGGTGTTGCCGCATTGGTCGGTGGCCACAAAGGTGCGCGTGAGCACCACGGAAAGAGGGCACAGGCCGTCCTGGTACGTCGACGTCATGTTGACCTCGAAGTCCGAGCAGATGTCGTCTGCGACAGGGACGTCAAAGACCTCGCCGTCGAGGTTGTTCGTCACGATTTGCTCGTCGGGCTCGTTCAACCAAAACGGCGCGTCGTTATCCTCGATCACGAGCACCTGTTGCACGGTGGTCTGGTTGCCGCATTGGTCCTTGATCGTCGTGTATTTCTTCTCCACGGACTCCCCGTCGCAGGATCCTGGCAGGGACACAAACGAAGGCTCGCCCACCACCGTCACGGTTCCGCCGCACGCGTCCTGGGCAATGAGGGGCTCGAACACCACCGGGTCGTTGCAATCCAGCGTGTCGGCGTCGAGGTTGGTCAACACCACAGGAGGGAGGTTGTCCACCACGGTGATGGTCTGCAGCATGGAGTTTTGGTGTCCGTGGCAGTCGGTGATGAGCCAAAACCGGTCTATGGTGTAGTTGCCAGGGCAGCTGCCCGCGAACAGAGTCTCGGAGTACTGGATGTCCACCTCGTCGTTGTCGTCATAACAGTCCACGGGAAACAGCCCGTGGTAAATCAGCGCTGCAGGGGCCGGCTGGGCCGAGATGGCCGGGGCGACAGGCACGCTGCTGCACGACACGGTCGCGTTTTGGGGCTGCGTCAAGAACTGAGGCAACAGGCTGTTGCCGTCGCAGTCCACGTCGTCGTTGTCCGGGTAGACGCAAGGTTGCCCGGCGAGAGGGGGGTCCGTGGCGTTGGGGTTGTAGTTGCACGCCCATTCCTCTTGGCATCCCGCAATCTCAAGCGCGTTGCAAATGCCATCCCCGTCAAAGTCGAGGTAGCAGTTGCCGTCGCAGTCGTACAAACCGCTCGGGTACCAATCGATGGCGTACTCACACAAATCGTTGTACGGAATCGTCGCGTCGGGCACGAAGTTGCACGCCATCGGGTCGAAGCACTCGCCCTGGCAAATCCCGTTGAATACGATGTCAAGATCGTAGGTCGCCACTGCGGATCCTGTCCAGGCATTTTGTATGGTGACGGACCAGGTCCCCGAGCCATTCAACCCAAAGGCATTGGTGTTCAGTGTGTAGGTGTAAAAGCCATTCACCGTCGTGCTCCAGTTGGCTGGCCATGAGTTGTTGAACCCCGTCCCGACGTCGGTGCAACCGCCAGTAGGCGGGATGTTCCAGCCACCCCAAACAATGCATTGGCCGTTGGGTGCATACAGATACACCATCATGTCGCCCGGGTAGCTCGCTCCGGTCCCTGAGAAATTCAAGTTGAACGTGACGGAGGTCAAGCTCCCTGCCAGGGTCGCGGAGGAACTCGCGGTTTGGCCCGAGCTGAGGTAACTCAGCATGCTCATGGTGTAATTGCACGGTTGAGCCCAGGCTTGGCAGCCTGCAGACAACAAGACCGCAGCGAGGAGGACGGAACGAATGTGTGTCATGGAGAGAGGGTCAAAACAGACGAACTGCACGAAGGTTGTCTTGCCGAGACAAAGACGCAGAAACACCCAGCTTGGTTGCCTAAATTCTTTGTTTTGTGCACGATAAGTTATCCGCAGCTCGAGCCGAAGACGCTGAGCAATTCGAGCAAGTCGGCAACGGTGGTCAAACCATCGCCGCTGATGTCTGTGGTGCATCCTTCGGTGCATCCAAACTCAGCGAGGATTTCGAGCAAATCTCCAACTGTGACGGAGTTGTCCCCGTTGACGTCCCCAAAGCAGCTGTCCAAGATGCATCCGCCATCGTCCACCACAGCTGCTGGATTGAAGTTGAGCGCATCGGCATCGGTGCAGCCCTCTTCCCCCAAGTCTATGACGAAGGAGCCAAAGACCTGTTCTTGGCTGAAGGGGAAGCCAAACACGGTCACCCATCCGTTCACACTGATGTCCACACGGTATGAACCTTGCACGGTGGGAATGCCTGTGAGGGCGGCGCAATATTGGTTGCCCCCCAAGAACGAGCAAGGGTTGCCTGAATCGCCGTTGTTGTTGCACGTCACACCAAGGCCAACCGCATCGAGCGTGCTGGTCACCAACGTGTCGCTCAAGTCCACCAGCGTGATTGTAGCAAGCGATACGCTGTCCAAAGGCGTGGTGGGTGAAAAGGGGAGCGTCGGGTCAATGTCCAGTACGTATTGCGGAAGCAAGATGTGGAGCACGTCCTCGTAAGGCATGCCGACTACACCAGGCGCAAATTGTTCACCGAGTTCAGGATTGGGAGAGACGCCTAACGTCTCTGTTCCAAAGTCAAAATCGGCGGTGCATTGGGCATTCATTTCCAAAGAGATGACACATGCTCCAAGTGCAAGCAAAGTGAAGAGAATTCTGTGTTTCATAGGGTTGAGGTTCATTTGGTTCATGTTCATCCGGGACACTCCTGTCCAAAGTTGGCCAGCAGAACAAGCAGGTCTTCCACACTTACACTGCCGTCTCCAGTCAAATCTTCGCTGCAGTTCTCGGTGCATCCAAATGCCCCAAGGATTTCGAGAATGTCAGCCACGGAAACCAGCAGGTCGCCGTTCAAGTCACCCAAACAAGTCGGGAATTCACACGATCCGTCATCCACAGTCGCTGAGGGGTCATAATTGGTCGCCTCTGCATCAGTGCAACCAAGCACCGTGAGAATCTCGGATCCGTCCACTACGCCATCGCAGTTGTTGTCCAAATTCTCACTGGTTCCTGCAGCACCAAAATAGACCGCCGCGTTGGCGTCATTGCAATCTTGATCGTTGAAAGCATAAGGAGTGGTGTTGTCGGGGTCACATGCGTTCACAGGCACTGCGGGGTCCCCGTATCCGTCCCCATCCAGGTCTGCAAACACGTCAAGATTGTCGAAGACAAGCACCTGCGTGCTTTCATTGAAGCTGGCCACCACCGTCTCATTGAAGGTCAAAATGGCGGTGGTGTTGTTCGACACTGTGATGTCTCCAGCGCCCGTTGGGGTAAAATCGCTCGACCCCAAAAAGTCATCCGACGTGAACACGCCGTCGCTGTCGTAGAACGCAATGTTGTAGGTCGTGCCAGCATCGAGAGCAATGTTGAATCCTCCAAAAGTCGGGGTTTGGTTGCCGTCCACGTATCCTGAGGTGTAAATCCCACCTTGTGGGCCGCTGAGAACAAAATAGGGGTCAGGTTGACCAAAGAAGTCCTCGATGTCTCCTCCCCAGCCACTGCCAAGCGAAGTGATGTTGACTTGGGTTAAGGACAACTCCGTGACTTCGGTCAACACAGAAACCATGTATGTCCCAGCTGAATCATACGTGAAAACGGGGTTGGCGGAATTGGACGTTTGTCCGTTGCCAAAGTCCCAGCTGTAAGATGCACCAGCATCCGCAATGAGGTTGGTTCCTTCCACGGTGAATGGCGCACATCCTTGATTGGCACTCAGGCTGAAGCTCGTTGCGCCTCCACCTCCGGCTCCAGGATCGATGGTCAAAGGCAGACTAAAGCTTTCATTGACGGTTTGCTCAAACCCAAAGGCCGAGACCAAAACGGAAACGTTGATCTCTACGAAGAAGGACCCGCTTACAAGGGGTGTTCCACACACGACGGAACATCCATAGTATTCGCCATTTTGGGGCTGGTATACCCCGTTGGCGTTGTTCGGTGTGAACTCCAAACCGTAGGGCAATCCAGTCACCGAGGTGATGGTGACCGTCAGAAGGGTCGCTTCGATGCCGGAACCAGGGTCGACAACGGAAGGCGGAAGGTTGAATGTTGCGGTGGATTCATAGGCTTCGCCTTGCGTCCCATTGGGAAGTTGTTCAGGACAAAGCACAGGGAAGTCGACTGCCACGCAAGACAGGTCAGGGGTGCAAGTAGAACATTGCGCCCAGGCACTCCAAGATTGAGCCGCTCCGAGGAGCAAGGTCATGGATAGTTTGGTCAGGTTACTCATGATCATTCAGTTTCAGCAGTTTCCTCCAAAGGCGGCAAGAAGCGCCAACACATCAGCGACGTTGACGTTGCCGTCAGAATCCACGTCCGCCGTGCATCCAGAGCCGCAGCCAAACTCGGCCAAAACTGCAAGGACGTCCGCCACAGTCACGGACCCATCTTGGTTCAAATCTTCTGGGCAGGTTGCTGGGGATTCTTCGTCGAGGTCCAGGGTGCCGTTGCAGTTGTTGTCTATGCCCACGCCGGTCCCGGGTGCTCCGGGATACATGGTGGAGTTGGCGTCGTCGCAATCGCCGGACACAAAAGTGTGTCCCGCAGGAGCCACGCTCAAGCACGTGTTGCCTCCGAGGTTTTCGCCGTAACCGTCCTGGTCTGCGTCCAAATAGTACGCTTGGCCGTACACACAAGAACCGTCGTCAGATGTAGCCGCAGCGTCGTAGTTGCATGCCGTGCCATCTGTGCAGCCTGGTGTGTCTGGCCCCGTGGCTTCCACACAGAAATTGTGGGTGGCCTGTGAACCAAAGTTTCCACCCGAAACCATGGAAGCGAGCACGTTGCCGTCGCCATCGGTGAGCGTGTAGTTCCCCACCACGCCTCCGTATTGCATGCCGTCACCGTAGCTGTCGTTGACGGTCAGCGTGTAGCAGCCCGTGCCCAAGCATGCCGTGGCGTTGTAGTTGGTTTGATTTCCTGAATAGGGGCCTCCTTCCAGGATGACGTTTCCTGCGTCATCCGTCACATTCCACGTCGTTTCACCGGGGTAGTTGTCCGTCAGCAAGGCCATCGAGATGTTGACGCCGTTCAAGACGCAGGACCCGTCGTCCACGAGCGCAGATGGGTCGTAGTTGCAAGCCGCAGGGTTGGTGCAACCACCACACGTGCTGTTGTCACCACCGCACACGCCACAATCGTCATTGACCGTGCAGCTGCCGTCATCAAAAATGGCCTGAGGGCTGTAGTTGCAGGCGGTTGGGTCCGTGCAGCCGTTGTCGGGATTGAATCCTGTGGGGTAGCCATCGAGTACGAGGGTTCCTGATCCCGTAGGGTCCAAGTATGGACTCACGCCAAGACCCCAGCTGATGTCGAAACGGCCGTAATAGTCGTACTGTCCGTTGTTGGACGTGCCTGAACAGGCGGCGGCACCTCCGTAGAGTTGGCCAATGATTCGATGATCTTGGTTGAAAAGGGGTGAGCCGGAAGACCCGGGCTCCGTGACACCGGCTTCCCATTGGCTGATCCACCAAACCTGTGCGCCACCCGCTGTGCTGGTGTACGGCGCGTTGTTTTCGAAACAAATTTTCTTGACGTCCCCTGAAGGGTGGTGGATGCCTACCGCGCTCGAATGCGCCGCGCTTGATGCGTCCCATCCAGCGTATTCCACACCCCAGCTTGCAGGAGGAGCAGAGCTGAGCTGAATCAAGGCGACGTCAGACCCGCCGTTGTTCACCAGGAGGTTTCCGCCTGAGATGCTGTTGTTCGTGGGGCCAGTGCTTCCTGAGCAAGTGCTGCTCTCGTGGTTGAAGTAGTAGGTCCACGTGTTGGGGGTGCCCAAACAGTGGTTGGCCGTCAAGAAATACGGCGTCCCGTCGTTGGCCGTGTTGTTCACCATGGACCCCGTGCAAGTGGCGAAACCGCCGTTCACAATCAAGGCCACAGCTTGTTTTTCCACGGCCCAATCGGCACCTTCAGGACAATTCACGTTGATGTTGCAAGCACCGCTGTTGCCGAAGGGACCTTGCGAGGCATTGGCCTGCAATTCAGCTTCTCGACGAAGCAAGGACCGGTAGCCCTGCACAACTTGAGAAACTTCGATTTCACCCGTGGCTGGAATGCCAAGGGGCTCACGGTATTCCATCACGACCTGATCACCTTCGACCAAGCTCAGGGCCAGACCTTCCCATTCTTTGACGTTTTCATGCGTGAAGCCGCCAATGAAGTGATCCCGCTCTGCGGTCCAAACAAACAGCTCGCCTCCCTTCGGTACGACGAATCGCGAGAGGTAGAAGCTCAAGCTCGTGGCACCGACAGCTCGGACAGGAAGGCGCCACACTCGAAATCCGAGCTCCTCGGTCCACACGCCAGAATTGTCCATGGTCCAGTTGACCTCATGCTCCACACCAAAACGCCAAGGCGCATCCTTCATGGTTGCCGTCACGGCATCCTCCGTTTCCAACGCTTCGACATCAAGAGCTTCGAACGTGTTCCAAACCAAGGTGCAATCCACTTCGCTCCCCCAGTTCAGGGGCTCTCCGCCGCGGTTGATTTGGCCCACGGCAGTCGAAACAACGAGGATGGAAAGAAGAAGTGACAGCCATGCTTTCGGCTGTGAAAATGAAGGAATTCGCTTCATGATTCAGTGATTTGCGGCCTTCGGTGAGGCGAAGCTTACATGACAAAGTAAGACATTCACTCCTGAAAAATTGGCATTGTCGAGGGAATTTGCTTTTTTGTAGACAAGTTTGCGCAATTCGTCGCAGCCTCATTCCTGACAACACCCACACAATCATGTCTCTCCCTAGGCATCGGATTCGAATGGCTCTCGCCTTCTCGTTGATGTTTCGTTTCTCGACGTTTTCTGTAGCTCAAACCTTCATCGACGGTGACCCAGGAGGCCTTTTATTCACCCAGCATGTCGGGGGGTATCTGGGCCACGGGGTGAGCTTTGCCGATTTCAATGAAGACGGGTTTGACGACCTGTGTTTTGCGCAATTCGAAGGCCAAATCATCGCCTACCAAGGTGATGGGGAGGGAGGTTTCACCCCTGTCGAACTCGGCATTGGCAACACTGACGGGGAGCCTAAAAGTGTGCTTTGGGCTGATTTCGACAACGACGGCGACCAAGATTTGCTCGTCACTCAACGGCTTTCAGAAAATCGGCTGTACGCGAGGATGCCCGATGGCTCTCTGCAAGCCGTCCCTGATGCGGGTGGAATGGCGGGGACGTCTCTTGAGCGCACATACGGGGCGGCTGTCGCCGACTACAACAAAGACGATCGACTTGACGTGTACCTATGCCATTACCACACTTCCCAAACCAACTCCGAAGAGAACCGGTTGTTTCGCTCCATTGGTGGTGCCGACTTAGGGATGTCTTTCGAAGACATCACCACACAAGCGGGAGTTGGCAATGGCGTCAAACAGTCGTTTCAAGCCACTTGGATTGACATTGACCGTGATGGGTGGTTGGATTTGCATGTCATCAATGACCGCATTTTTTGGCCGGACGCCATGTACCGCAATCAAGGGGATGGAACGTTCATAGACATGTCCAATACTTGGGGCATTGACATTGGAGAGTACTCCATGAGCACGACGTTCGCTGACTTTGACAAGGATCAGGACTGGGACATTGTGGTGGCCAATGGTGCTTCCGAGGGAAACAACTTTCTGCTGTGCTCGGGTCATCCCTTTTTGGAGCCCGGACAAGACGACCCTATGCTGTTCTACTCCAACGTGGGCGAGGATGCCAACATCCTTCTGGACGATTTGGCTTGGGGGGCGTTGTTTTTCGATGCAGACAACAACGGGTGGCTGGATCTCTTCATAGGTACAGGAACGTCGTTCTACACGGACTATCCTGCCGTATTGGATTTTTATCCCGAGAGCGTCAATGGATTTTTCTTGAACAACGGCGGGACATTCCCCCTGGAGGCAGCTCCGGAGAACGTCTTTACCGACAGCGAGTTGACATTTTCATCGGCCTACGCAGATCACAACAGGGATGGAGCGATGGACATCGTGTCCCACCGCATTGGCCCCCGCGCCCGATTGCTCAACGGCGTGCCGAATGGAAATCACTGGATTCAAGTCACGTTGGAGTCGAGTGGCGGGAACAAAGATGCCATTGGCGCCGTTGTTACGGCCTGGAAAAGTGAGGTTGGTGACATGCGTACGGTGACCTGCGGTTCCGAATACCTCAACCAAAACAGCCGCCGCCTCCACTTCGGGTTTGGGGATTCTCCTTCCGTAGATAGCTTGACGGTGGATTGGCCTTCGGGAAACCGGACCTCAATGGCGCATCCAGCAGTGGGGGCCATTCATCACTTGTTGGAAAACGACGGGAACGGAGGTGTGGTCACCTCAGGGTGCACCTATCCGATGGCCTGCAATTTCGTTTTCTCGGCCATTCAGGACAACGGCACATGTGACTTCTCATGCGCATGCGGCGAGGGAACCGTTTGGGACAACAATTTGATGAATTGCGTTGCCCACTGCACGGCGGATCAAAATGGCGATGGTGAGGTTGGCACAGGGGATTTGATCTTATTCCTGACCTTCTTCGGCACCAATTGCGAATGACGATCGGGGTTTTCTCCGTTGAACCTGCATAAAGCGATTTGCGACGGGAAGCTTTCGGCAAATATCTTCGCAAGAAACTACCACGATGGGACGCGCATTTGAATTCCGGAAAGAGCGTAAAATGAAACGCTGGGCTGCCATGTCCAAGATCTTCGCTCGTTTGAACAAAGACATCATTTTGGCCATCAAGGAGGGGGGCGGCATCGCAGACCCTGAGACCAATGCGCGCTTGCGGGCGGTTCTTCAGAATTGCAAAGCGGCCAACATGCCGAAGGACAATGTGGAGCGCGCCATCAAAAAGGCCACCGACAAGGACACTTCGGATTACAAAGAGGTCACCTTTGAGGGCTATGGCCCTCATGGCATTGCGGTATATGTCGAGACGGCGACGGACAACAACAACCGAACGGTTGCCAACGTGCGATCTCATTTCAGTCGAGGAGGAGGGCAACTAGGGACATCGGGGTCAGTGGAGTTCATGTTCAATCGCATGTGTTTCTTCAACGTCACGGACACGGGTGTGGAATTGGACGATTTGACCTTGGAGTTGATCGACCTCGGTGCCGAGGATGTGGAACGCGACGACGAGGCGAATCAAATCATCATCTCTGCCCCATTTGAGTCCTTTGGGGGCGTGCAATCCAAGCTCGAAGCGGACGGGTATGAAATCGTGGAGTCGGGTCTCGAACGTGTCCCGACGATCACCAAAGCATTGAACCCTGAACAGGTCGAGGAGGTCGAAGGATTGATTGAACGTCTCGAGGGAGACGACGATGTGCAGGCGGTCTTTCACACGATGGAACCCGCAGTGAGCTGATTCAAGGAGAAATGACCTCCTGCAGCCTCGGTCGGGCGGATTTGCTGCAGGAGTGAAACCCAACTGCATTTCTTGCGTAACTTCAAGGGATGAGGTCCGCCTTCGCACACATATCAAGCAACAAAATCGATCTGTGCCGCTTGCGTGTCTGGATCACCCTGGCTCTGATTTTGGCTGGGTTTGGTGCGGATGTGAGCGCGCAACATTGGTCTGCCTGGATGACTGGTGACAGCTGCGATGTGGTTGCGGCCAAGCAGCTCTTCCACGCCCAAGAAAGCCAACGAACGGAACCTCGTTCTTGCGGGGTCAAGCCCTTCGAAAGGTGGGCTTGGTGGATGCAGGAGAGAGGGGGGCTCCAAAGCAAGCCTCGACCGGAAAGTTGGTGGAATGCTTCGGAAGCTTGGCGAACCCAGGCGAACACGTGGTCTTCGTTGGCTTCGGACATTCCTGAATGGACGTACGTGGGCCCTGTGGGCATTCCTGTTCATGGAGGCGCTGGACGCATCAACCGATTGAGGGTGAACCCGGACAACCCTCAACATTGGCTGGCGTGCGCTCCTTCGGGAGGGCTCTGGCACTCGTTGAATTCGGGAGAAACGTGGGAGGTTTTAGGCGTGGATGCCTTGGGGCCCTTGGGGGCCACAGACGTTTGGGTCGACCCCTCGGACAACCAGCATCTTTGGTTGGCTACTGGCGATGGAAATGGAGGTGACACGTACAGCATCGGTTTGCTTGAGACGTGGGACGGAGGCCAAACTTGGAATGCGTTGGAATTGTCCTTCGAAACCAGCCAAGGACGCCGTGTCCAGACCATGGCTCATCATCCGACTGATCTCGACACGGTTTTGGTGGCAACAGACCTTGGCTTGTTCAAGACGTCGGACGGCGGATTGACGTTTGACCTTGTCCAAGGCGGAGGCGCACGAGACGTGGTGTGGATGAACGACACCACGGCGGTTGCAGCGTTCGACAACCAGGGGGTGAAGCTCTCCACGGATGGGGGGACGACATGGTCCACGGCTGAACTCCCGGAGTCCGAAAACAGCGTTGGCCGCATTCAACTCGCGGCCCAAGGTTTCAATGGGGTTGCAAGCAGGGACACGTTGTACGCTGTTGCTGGACATTACTTCCAACAAAGTTTTCTGGCGGTCTGGCAAAGCACCAACGCAGGCCAGACTTGGGAGGCACAAAGCACGCGCGTGACGGGGCCCAACTTGCTCGGCTACACGGTAAATGGAGCCGACAATGGAGGTCAAGCGTTTTGGGATTTGTGCATTGAAGTGGATCCTCAAAACACAAGCCGCTTGCTTGTGGGGGGGGTCAACCTTTGGGAATCTTTGGACGAAGGAATGTCTTGGAATTGCGTTGTCCATTGGCAGGGGGCTGACGGGGCAGCTTACGCCCATGCAGACCAGCATGACATCGAGTTTCTTCCCAACGGCCACGTGCTTTTGGCCAACGATGGAGGCGTCTTCGAGTGGTCAGATGGCGTCGTTGCCGACAAGTCGGACGGCTTGAACATCGCTCAAGGCTACGCACTGAACTGCCACCCATCGAAGGCCGCAACTTGGATGCTCGGCACACAAGACAACGGCACAAACTTCCTTTCCCCCCAATTCGATGCTCGGATTTTGGATGGGGATGGCTTTCACAGCCTGTTCGACACAACCGTCACGGACCGGTTGTTCGCCTCGGCCTATTACGGATTGCTTTATCGAAGCGACGACGGGGGGCGCACCATGACCAACATTGCGAACTACTACCAGAGTTCTGGCCCCAACGAATTGGGGGCATGGCAGACCCCCTTCCAAATGCATCCTGCGGTTCCGGGACGAATCGTGGCGGCGAAAAAATCCCTTCACTGGTCGGACGACGGAGGCGAAAGTTGGAGTTCAGCAGGAGGCCTGGGGACGACCCGAAGCACAGCCTTGGCACTTTCAAAGGTGCACCCTGACATGGCGCTCGTGTCGAAAAATGCACAACTGCATTTCAAAGATTGGGACGACGTTGAATTCTCAGCCGTGAGTGGACCTTCCTCCGACTACATTGGTGATGTCGCCCTGTCTGCCGACTCTGCGGCCTCGTGGTGGGTGGCCTGTGCCAGTTACGATGAATCAGGCCAAATGTGGCGTTCTCACGACCACGGTGAGACTTGGGAAAACATCAGTGCAGGCTTGCCTCAACTTCCTGTGCATCGAGTGATTCAACTGCAAGACGGGACGTGGGTATGCGGTTCAGACCTGGGTGTTCATCGTTGGAGCGAAGCAGACATGTCTTGGGGGCTTTTCGGCACCGGATTGCCTTTGTCACCGGTCGTCGATCTCGCCGAAGACGTGTTGATGAACAGGTTGATGGTGTCCACCTACGGCCGTGGCGTTTGGTCAACCGTGCTTCCCAATGCCCCCCATGAGGAATCGGCTGCCATCCAACTCATCGCGCCCTCGACGCAATGCATGATGAGCTTGACTGGGTCTCCGAAGGTCCAAAACACGGGTGCCGACTCCTTGTCAGACCTGTCCTACGCAGTCAAAGTCTCCAATGACATTTGGGAATGGACGGACACGATAAGCGTTGAATTTGACCTTCCCATTGCCCCGCAAGTCACGGCGGTGCTGCCCGCGTTCGACATTCAGGTTCCGGCGGCTGGCCGCTACTCCGTTGCGGTTGAAACGTGGAGCGAAGGACAGGAGGTCGCTGGCCCCTCATTTGAAACCCAACTTTGGGCTTCTGGACTTGGTCACCAGATGACGCTTGAATGGTGGGGCGACTGCGAAAGCGTGGACATGCGTTGGGAGTTGCGTCGCACGGAACCCTCGGAAACCCTGTTGTTGAGTTCCCCGTTGTGGCCCGCTGACACCATCTCAAGCACATGGTGTTTATCACAAGGCTGCTACGAAATTTTCTGGCAAGACCAAGGAGCCGATGGTTTCTCAGGGGACGATTGCGGCGAACCTGGTGGCTTCAGACTTCGAGGTCCATTCGGAGAAGTGGTGCAGGAAATGGATGGGTCTGACTTCGGTGCCTCCTTGACCACGGATTTCTGCGTCAGTTTGCCATGGTGCTACGCCGACTACAATGGAGACGGGTTTCGGTCCGTCAACGATTTGCTCACTCTCCTTTCTGATTTTGGGTGCAGCACGACCTGTTTCGCAGACAACGACGAGGACGGAAGTGTTGGAGTCAATGACCTGATGAACATGCTGACGGTGTACGGTGCTGGTTGCGAGGGTCAGGATTGAGGCCCAAATTCCAGTTGTGCACGTCGTTTGTGAATAAAACGATTTGATGCGCATGATGGCTCCCTTGATTGGTGTTCGAATAACATTCAAATTGACATTCGATTGAATGCGTCAATCCGTTTGAACAGCGTTCGGTTAAGTTTAGTTGTTAGTTAGAGAGGCTTCTGCAACGGCGGGGGCCTCTTTTTTTGTTTGCCATGTGTTCAGGTGCCACGGCACGGCCGTCAAGCGTACTTTCGCGCCATGCAACAATTCACCGCTTCCCATCCCGTCGAGTTGATTGAAGCCCTGATGACCCACGTCGGGTATGCCACCAGAACCCGGGCACGAAACGCACTGAAGCGGGGTGAGATCCTGGTCAATGGCCAGGTCGTATCGCGAGGAAGCGACATCCTGGAGCCAGGAGCGGAAGTGTCCGTGCTCTCTCAAACTGAAATGGCGAAACGCGAGCGAACGGGCGGAGTGGCTGCCAAGCCAAAGGATTCGAGCAAGACACCTGCTTTGTTGCGAGCTCCTTTTCCTGTGGTTTACGAGGACGACAACATTTTCATTTATGAAAAGCCTGCAGGCTGGGTATGTGCCTCTCCCAATCCCAAGGTGAAAACCACGTACACCGCCGTCAAGTCATACCTCGAGTCCAAATCTCAGGAACGCATTGACGTTCATTTTGTGAACAAGCTTCCACGTGAGGGGAGCGGATTGCTTGTTGTCACCAAATCCAAGGAGTGGCGTGAGCACCTCCAAACCCATTGGGCTTCGTTTGCTAAGGGATTGTACGTGATGATTCAAGGTCATTTGGCCGCGGACGACGATTTGTATTTGCGACCTGAGAATGGCGAGCCCTACGCTTTGGAATACCGCACCATGCGGGCCACCAACGTGCACACTTTGTTGAAATTCAAAGCGGGATACGAAGTGATCAAGGACATGCTTCCTGCTTTGCGGAAGGAAGACTGCTTGCTTATTGGTGTGGGGAAGACGGCTCCAGACCCCATCAAGCGCGGAGGCATTCATTTGTTTGCCCTGGCGCTCACTGGTCCGAAAGGCGAGGTCATCAACGTCAAAACGCGTGTACCGAACGAGTTTTTGAAACTGGTTCGTGGTGGAACATCGCCAAAACCTGAGCCCCGCGGCCGCGCTGAAAAGGGCCCACGTTCCGATGCACCAATGCGGCAAGGGCGTGAACAAAAAAAGCGCTGATTCTCAAAGAGAGAACCGGCGCTCGACCCAGTCGCGAAGTGTTTGAGCTTCTTGAACGGGCAATTCTTTGAAGGCCAACCTCAGTGCCCGTCGCATTTGCGTGGGCTGTTGGTGTACGTGGCGGATCAAGGTTTGGAATTCTCTCAGGCGATCTGGTTCATGCTGGAGAGGAATACCGTTGAGTGCCATAGTTGTTTGATTGCAGGATGGTCATGGTACGGGGATGCTTATGGAAAGTTTCATGCCGTGAAAGAATGCCACATTGAATCGGGCTGAAACGCCCTAATTTCGCGGGGTATTTCAACGAAAATTTGCATCCATGCCTCGTCCAGTTTACATCGTTTCCGCCGTTCGCACTCCTATGGGCAGTTTCCAAGGAGCCTTGTCCACCGTGTCAGCGCCACAATTGGGCGCAACAGCCATCGCAAGTGCCATCAAAGCAGCCTCGATAGCGCCCGAGTCCGTGGATGAAGTGTACATGGGGAACGTGTTGCAGGCAGGGGTGGGACAAGCACCTGCTCGCCAGGCCGCGCTCGGCGCAGGTCTTGGCCCCAATGTCCCTTGCACCACCGTCAACAAGGTTTGCGCCAGTGGCATGAAGGCCATCGCCTTGGCCGCCCAAACCATTGCCCTTGGGGACGCAGATGTGGTGATCGCTGGTGGGATGGAGAACATGAGTTCCGTCCCGCACTACCTCGACGGTCGCAAAGGCGTGAAGTTTGGAAACATCAAGGTTCAAGACGGCATGTTGCTTGACGGGTTGACAGACGTCTACAACGCGACGCACATGGGGAATTGTGCTGAGCTGTGCGCTCGGGAAAAAAACGTGTCACGCGAAGAGCAGGATGCCTTTGCTGTGGAAAGCTACCGTCGTGCAACTGCGGCGTGGGATGCGGGAAAATTCGCTGCGGAAGTCGTGCCCGTCCATGTTCCCCAACGACGGGGAGACGACATCGTCGTGGACCGTGATGAAGAGTACACCAACGTGCGTTTGGATAAGATTCCCTCTCTGCGCCCCGCATTTGACAAGGAAGGAACGGTCACGGCAGCCAATGCTTCAACCTTGAACGACGGCGCTTCGGCTTTGGTTTTGGCTTCGGAGGAGGCCGTGGCCAAATACGGTCTCAAGCCGTTGGCGAAAATCTTGGCCACTTCTGACGCCGCGCAGGCTCCCGAGTGGTTCACCACGGCGCCAGCTCTAGCGCTCCCGAAAGCGCTGAGCAAGGCCGGCATGACCGCGGGCGACATGGATTTGTGGGAGTTGAACGAAGCGTTTAGCGTCGTGGGCATTGCGAACAACCGAGAACTGGGGTTGGACCCAACCCAGGTCAATGTTCACGGCGGAGCCGTGGCGTTGGGACATCCTCTCGGTTCCAGCGGATCACGTATTGTTGTGACGCTTATTCATGCCCTGCGTGACCGTGGCTTGTCTAAGGGAGCTGCGGGCATCTGCAACGGCGGAGGAGGAGCTTCCGCGATTGTCCTCGAATTGGTCTGAGCACAATGGAACGACCTCTTGGACAAGCTTGGGCGTTTCTGAGCCACGTTCCCTTGCGGGCGGAAGCCTCCGATCGTTCCGAATGCGTGAACGAAGTCGTGGCCGGGGAGACGGTTGCCGAATTGTCCCTTGGATCTGGAAATTGGGTGGAAGTCGAATTGCCGGACGGGTATCGTGGCTGGATGGATCGCCGTCAACTGCGTCCGGTCACCTCCAGGTGGGTGGGGCGGGCGGTTCGGCTCTCAGAGCTGAGCTCGGCGTGGGAAAACGTGGCCGGCGGTTGGCTTCCTGCGGGGGCTTGCGTTCGCCAATCGGGGTCCACTTGGTTCCTTGGTGAAGACGAAGTCCGCCCCCTTGGCAACATGCCAGCCACTCACGAAGGCGGCATGGCAGACTGGGCACTTAAAATGAAGGGCGTTCCCTATCACTGGGGAGGTCGCACGGGGTGGGGATTGGATTGCAGTGGTTTGGTTTCGCTCGCTGCAGCTGTCGGTGGACTCCACGTTCCGCGTGATGCAGCCCAACAATTTCAAGTTGGCCTTGAGGTGGCTTTGGAATCCATTCAACGGGACGACATCGCTTTTTTCCAAAACGAAAAAGGTCGAATCACTCATGTCGGAATATGCGACGGAGAGCGAGGCGTCATTCACGCTTCTGGGGAGGTCCGTGTCGACCTGCTCGACGGTGAAGTCTTGCGCCGTCACGAGGATGGCGAAATCAGTCACAGACTGGCGGGTTTCAGGCGCTGGAGCGGCTTGAATTCATAGGCCTCAGAAAAACGTCTTGCCCAGACGCGCCATGTCCCGCAACAGCGGGGACACACGGTAACGCTCCTCACCATAACGTTGGTGCAAAGAATCCAGGATGTTGATGAGCTCTTCCGTGCCCCACTCGTCCGCCCATGCCAAGAGTCCCTTGGGGTAGTTTACGCCTTTTTGCATGGCGAGATCGATGTCCGTGGCGGAGCCCACTTGCCAAAACACCGCATCCGCAGCCTCATTCATCAACATGGCTAAAATCCGCTCCGCAACCCCCACCACGACTTGCCCCTCAGACCCAACTCGGTTTCCTTCTACGTATTGGTAGAATCCACGTCCGCGTTTCCGGCCCAACCAATCTGCGGCAACAAGTTGGCGCTGGGTGTGGCTTGGCCTGTACCTTGAATCCCCGTAAAATGCACTGTGCACCGTCGAAGTGACAGCATAATTCACATCGTGGCCAATGAGGTCCATCAATTCAAAAGGGCCCATCCGGAACCCTTGACTGCGCATGGATGCGTCGATGTCTGCCGCAGTTGCCACTCCTTCTTCCAACAACCGGATGCCCTCGCTGTAGAACGGACGAGCTACGCGGTTGACAATGAAACCAGGAGTGTCTTTCGCCAAAGCGGGTGCCTTACCCCAAGCGACCATTTCCCGAATCCCATGCTGTGAAAGTTCTGGCAGGGTTTGCAGAGCTGGCACGACCTCCACAAGTGCCATGAGTGGGGCCGGGTTGAAAAAATGCAACCCCAACACCCGTTCTGGACGCTTGCAAGCCTGAGCCAATGCAGTGACGGAAAGGGAGGAGGTGTTGGTGGCGAGAACCGCTTCCGAAGAAACCCTCTCCTCGAGGCTCTGAAAAAGCGTTGATTTCACTTCGAGATCTTCCACGATGGCCTCGATCACAACGTCGCAATCACCCAGGGCATCGAGGTCGGTCATGCGCTGGATGCGCTTGGCCAAGGATTGAGAATCCTCCAAGCTCATGCGGTTCTTTTCGACGAGCCGTGCAAGCACCTTGGACAAGGCCGTGTCGCTGCGATCCAATGCCGCTTGTGAAGCATCCACGAGGACCACGTCGCAACCGGCCTGAGCAGCCACTTGCGCGATGCCACTCCCCATCGTGCCTGCCCCGACAATGCCAACTTTTTGCCACCTTTTCATGGTGCGAAGGTAATGGCCAAAAACGGCGACGCATCCAAGATGCACATCCGCAAATTTCCAGAATCGTGCCTCAAGGCTTTGCGGACATTCGGGCGTATGAGATCAAAGAAAATCACCGCCCCCATGTGGAGTGGGGCAACGTGGAGAGTCAAACGCACCCTTGACAGGAACCGTGCGTTGCTTCGAGCCTTGCGAACAGAGCCTCAGCATGCCGAGGAGGAGGCCAACGAATGGCTCGCCCGAAGGGGCTTTGACTTTGGTTACCACACCCACGTGACCACAACAGAAGAGGGGAAGTTGGCAGTCATGTGCTTTGATGAGGGCTACGTGCTCGAGGCTGGGGGAGTGGTGCCTGTCCATCGTCATCCATGAATCAACGCCGCCTTTTTGAACGCTTGGACTTTCGAGATGACGCGCTTCCCGTCCTCTTTTTTTCGTGGAATGCCCCTTTGTAGGTTGGGTCCGCCTTTCGCTTTTGAAAATCGATGGTTTTTGCCATGGACTTGGCTTCCCAAGGCGGCGTTTCAGCAACCTCAACCTCGGCCGGCATGTCAAGCGCCACGGGACGGTTGTTCCCTGAAAGGTGCCTCAACACATTGGACAAACTGACCTCGTCCGTCGGGTCCACCAACGTGTAAGCGGTTCCTTCCCTGTCCGCTCTGCCGGTGCGACCAATGCGATGCACGTAGTCGTCCGACATTCGAGGCACGGTAAAATTGATGACCAGTTCTGTTTCAGGAACGTCAATGCCCCGTGCGCTCACATCCGTGCTGACCAACACGCGCACGTCGCCGGCCCTGAATTGGGCCATGGCAGCGAGACGCGTATGTTGGGCCTTGTTCGAGTGGATTTCTGCAATCTGACCAGGAAGAACATGTTCGAGCGCCTGCCGGATGCGCCGCGCATCTTCCTTGGTCCGGACAAAGAGAAGCGCTCGAGAAGAGGGGTGGATTTGCGTTAGCCAATGCAGCACGACGTTGATTTTGGTCTGCACATTGGGTGCGCGCATCACGTGCTGTTTTACCGATGCCACAGGTGTTCCTTCCGGAGTCACCTCAATGCGCGTTGGCCAAAGCAGAAACTCGTCCGCGAGCTTTTCCACTCGCGTGGGGAAGGTTGCGCTAAAAAGCAGGTTTTGTCGCTTCCTTGGGATGACTTCAAGAATGTCTCGGAGTTGAGGCATGAATCCCATGTCCATCATCCTGTCGGCTTCATCAAGCACCATGGATTGGAGTTTCTTGGTGATCAATGCTCCGCGGCTGTACAATTCGAGAAAGCGCCCCGGGGTAGCAACGACAACTTCGACGCCCTCTTCGAGCGCTGCAATTTGCGTTTTCGGTCCAACACCCCCGACCAAGGCCAACGAGCGGATGTCGGTGTGAGCGGAAAAGTCGAGCACGGCATGGTGTACTTGCAGCGCCAATTCTTTGGTAGGCACGAGAATTGCAAGCCTGGGCGCGCCATCCTGTCGCCCCTTCATCTTCTGAAGGAGGGGGACCACGTAGGCCGCAGTCTTGCCAGTTCCAGTCTGCGCAACTCCAATGATGTCCTGGCCTGCCAAAATGGTCGGAATCGCCTGAACCTGAATGGGCGTGGGTGTCTTGAAACCCAAGTCATCCAAGGCCTTCAAAAATTGTCGCTTCAGTTTCAGTTCCTCAAACAGCATTGCCCAAAGGTAGGGGGCAACCTATCTTGCGGCATGATTGAACGGGAAGTGAGCTTCTCTGAATTTGCGAGAATGGCTCCGCTCAAGGGCCCTGAGGCTGCGACGGCACTCCAACGCTTGAGCGGATCTCGCGATTGGGCAACCGAGTTGAGTCGAATGATTCCTGAAGAGGACGCCCGTTTGTTGGCGAATCGTTGGGCCCAGGTTTCTGATACCGAGAGCTTTCAAACGCTGGTCATAAAGCCTTTCCTGGAGAGCCTCATGGGCCAAACCACAAATGGCGTGACATGGACTGCCTCACCTGGCAGCATGGACCAGGGCATGCTTTTCTTAAGCAACCACAGGGACATCGTGCTCGACCCTTCCCTTGTGAATGTGGCCTTGTTGGAACACGGCAGAGGGTCCACTGAAATCGGAATAGGCTCAAACCTGCTTAGCTCACCTTGGATCAGCGATCTCGTGAGGCTCAACCGATGTTTCGTCGTGGAGCGCTCGGGTTCGGCACGTGAACGTTACGAACACAGCCAACGAACGGCACGATACATCCGTCACGTCGTGCAACAGGGCACCCCGGTTTGGCTGGCTCATCGCGAGGGCCGGGCCAAGGACGGCGTGGATGCAACAGCGCCTGCTTTGATGCGAACGCTCTCGGACGGCTGCCAACCGAAGATTTGGAACAGCCTTCGCGTCGTCCCCGTGTCCATCAGCTACGAATGGGATCCTTGCGATGCCATGAAAGTGAATGAGCTCCTTCACACCGAAAAGGCGGGTCAATACCAAAAACGTCCTGGCGAGGATGAATGGAGCATGTGGACAGGTTTGGTGGGGCAAAAGGGCCGAGTGCATCTTGAGTTTGGACAGCTGCTTCCTTGGGAAGAGGAGGAGCAATCACGCAAGGTTGAGCGCGACATGGCCATCACCTTTGACCGTCACTTGACGAGCGGCATGAGGTTGTGGTCCAATCAAGGGTTGGCTGCCGCGAAGCTTGGAATGGAGGCGTCCGTGGTCAGGTTGGCAGAGAAGGCAACGTCGGAGGATGAGAAGGCTTTCGAACAGCGGCTGAAAGATGTCGTGGCGCAACTTGAATCCTTCGGGTGGTCCAAAGAGCAAGCTTCGAGAAAGTGGTGCCAAATCTTGGCCGCCCCGCTAACCCAACGAAGAGCGATGCTGGAGAAAGCTGGCCACAGCAATGGCCCCGGCTACGGAAGCGTTGAGTGATTCCGCCCGGCCGGCGCCGGGAATGGATGCAATGGCATCGCATGAGGACTGAACTTCCTCAGACAAACCGTGCGATTCTGAGCCAATGACCAACATGGAAGGAGGGGAGACGTTTCCGGGAATGAAGATGTTTTCTCCCCCCGCATCCAACCCCACTACGCAAGAGCGCATGGCATCAGGGATTTCGCTCCAGTCGCGCACGCAAATCGGAATGTGAAACACAGATCCCATGGCACTCTGCACGGTTTTGGGGGAAAGTGGATCCGCAGATTGGGGACTCACCACCACACCCGACAATCCAAACCAATCGGCTACACGAATCAACGTGCCCACGTTGCCAGGATCGGAAATGTTGTCTAAGAACAACGTCATCTCCTGACCATTTGGAAGGGTGTTGAATGTCTGAGGCAGGTGAGCTACGGCCAACATCCCAGGTGGCGTTTTCAAAGCGGACAACATTTCCATGTCCTTGGAGGAGACCTCCATGCGCGGAGCCTTGGAGATCCGTTCGGATGAATCCCAAAAATTCGCGTCTTTCCAAAGGGGTGTGAAGTAGATTCGTTCCACCTCCCAAGTACTTTCGCACAATTCCCGAATGCACTTTTCGCCCTCCACCATGACTTTTCGCGAATCCCAACGGACGTTTCTTCGCTTCAATTGGCGGACTTCCTGCCGAAGGTTTTTGGGCATTGTCATGGTGGTGGCAAGTTACATCGGCACGGGATGGGGCCAAGGCCAAAGTCGCGATTTGGTCTGGAGGAAGACACGGGTGTTTCTTGCACCGTCTCTTGGAGAGGTCCCTTCGCGCGCGCTGAAGGACGAGTGGCTGGGGCTTTTGCCTTACGCACCTGCTCAAAGGGGACTGCACCTGCCGTGGTCTGAAGGGCGGACTGCGGAATCTGAGCGTAGAAGAGCACCCGACGTCGAAGAAGGTCTTCGCAACGCGCGTGCACTAGAGAATCGCTTGCGTCGTGCCGGTTGGCTCGAGGCGGAGGTCCAGGCTTCGTGGTCTGAAGGGAGTCGTCGGAGTGAACTTCACCTCTTGATGGTTCCGGGGCAACGATGGCGACTTGACTCTGTTGTTTGGGTGACCACAGGCTCGGGCTTGCCACAGCGACGCATCGAAGAAGTCGGCCAACTTTTTTCAGGTGAACCGTTCGAGATGGCCTCGTTGCAGGATGCGCAAGATCGCATTGCGACCTACGCTCGGTCACTCGGGCATTCCACGTTTCACTCAGGGCATGTCACATTGGATGCCGACACCCTGGGCCGAACCTCGAGCCATTCCGTCATGCTTGTGGTGACCTGCCAGCCATGGGACCCTTCGACAGCGGGTTGGAGTGCGGCATCTGGCGTCACGCCAGGCGCCAAAATCCCCCATCCCAAAGTGCACATTGGTCAAGTCACCTGGAACGGACAACTGCCGGTGGCCGACACGAGGCCCGGGGGGCTGAGGCAAGAGGTGTGGAGGCATTTGGTCAGGGTGCAGCCGGAACAGGTCTACAAGCCGGGGAACCTCTCAGCAACCTATTCCGGATTGTCCCGGTTGCACGCCATCAAACAAGTGGATTTGGGCGAATCCATGCGCTGGGACAGCACTGCGACTGAGGTGGAAGTTGGTTTGCCAGGCCGGGCATTGATGGACGTCGACTTCACCGTTGTCTCCAACCCATCCCACGACCTCGGCTTTGGACTTGACATGGTTCGGAACGATGCCCGCTACGGCCCCAAATTCAGCACCACACTCCTTCATCGCAATCCCCGAGGATGGGGTGCTGAAAATGCGTGGGAGGTTGCATTTGGCTATGTTGCTGTTTCCCCGTTCTCTTCGTTGAATCGACAAACGCTTCTGAACAGCGGAGAGTGGACCGTCCGTTGGAGGACATCCCAATTGGGCATTGTCCCATTGAAACTCGATCGCTTCAGACCATCATCCGCGCCTTACACTTCGATGGATGTCGGCTGGGACAGGGAAGTTTGGCCGGAGTTCACACGTTCACAATTCCATGTCCAACACGATTTGGGATTTACGGAGAACCCCGAGCGGGGATCCACGGTGAAATGGAGCCCCGTCAATGCTTCCTTCGTCAACTTGTCCAATCGCGACAGTGCATTTGTCGCCTGGCTTGACAACCAAGACAACCCTTTGATCCAAGCCCGTTTCAACAATCACCTGACCTTGGGCTCCTCAGCTGCGTGGGAAACAGGGTGGTCCAAAGGTCGGGCTTCTGGTCGGCTTTCAATCCAGTCAAGCTGGGCGGGGATGCTGGCGCAAAAAATCGCCGAGCGCGTGGTCTCTGACGAACATTTGGATTCTGAAACCGGAGCGTGGTTGGTGGCGGACAATGTCCCCTTGGTTCAGCACCAACGCGTGATGACGAGTTTCAGTGCTCGACGTGAATCGGGCCGAGACATCCGATCGACTTGGGCAGGTCATGTGCTGTTGGGATGGGCCAACGCCGGGGCCAACACGCCATCGCTTCCTCTGGAACAGGCATTTTTCACCGGAGGTGCAAACGGCGTGCGAGGTTGGAGGTTGCGAACACTCGGGCCAGGCAATGTCAGTTCCCTCGATTCATCCGTAGCCATCCTGGGCGTTGGAGATGTCCGACTGGACATGCAATTGGAATGGCGCCGTGCATTGAACACCACCTGGAGCGTTGCCGCTTTTAGCGATGCGGGCAACGTTTGGTTGCACGGGCAAGAAGCACCCGAGCTTGCCGCCTTCAAGTGGAACAAGTGGGGGAGTCTCGCCTGGAGTTTCGGTGCGGGATTGAGGTACGACCTGGAATTCTTCTTGCTGAGGTTTGACGCCGCCCTGCGGTTGCATGATCCTTCAGCACCTGCCTCGGAACGGTGGATTGGGACCAACGGCGTTCGAGGGGCATTGCATTTGGGCCTAGGGCTGCCTTTCTGATTTGCAAAAAACCTCTGGGGCTATTCACGAAACGCGTGGATACAACGTGAAGAACTGCCGAGTTAACCAACCACAACGGTCCTCGGACATCGTAAATTTGCCGCATGGGATGGTTCAAAAGAAACGCCGAGGGAATCACAACCTCCAGCGCTGAAAAGAAAGAAATACCAGAAGGCGCGTGGTACAAGTGCCCCAATTGCAAAACGGTGGTCTCCAACCAGGAGCACGCGAATACGCTTTGGGTCTGCTCCATTTGCGACCATCATGAACGCATCGGCAGTGAAGAATATTTCGACCTGCTCTTTGATGAAGGGAAGTACCGAGAAGTTGCACCCAAACTTCATGCAGCGGACCCACTGGAGTTCGTCGACACCAAGGCCTACACCGACCGATTGGTGGCCGCGCAGAAGAAGACGGGCTTGACCGACGCCATTCGCGTGGCCTCAGGCGAAATGAATGCCCACGGAGTCGTGGTGGCCTGCATGGATTTCTCGTTCATTGGGGGGAGCATGGGCTCTGTGGTTGGAGAAAAAATAGCCCGAGGGATTGACCTCGCCATCAAGAAGGGAGTTCCCTTCATCTGCATCAGCAAGTCAGGAGGAGCTCGGATGATGGAAGCCGGCTTGAGCTTGATGCAAATGGCCAAAACAAGTGCGAAGCTCTCCCTTCTCTCCAAGGAAGGGTTGCCATTCATCAGCCTACTCACAGACCCGACCACGGGGGGGGTGACAGCCTCGTTCGCCATGCTGGGGGACTTGAACATCAGTGAACCTAATGCGCTCATTGGCTTTGCGGGCCCACGCGTAGTGAAAGAGACCATTGGAAAGGACCTCCCTGAAGGGTTTCAACGTGCTGAATTTGTCCTGGAGCACGGGTTCCTCGATGCCATCGTTTCGCGATCAGAACTGAAGGAAAAGCTCTCGTTCGCTTTGAAGATGCTCCACACCCAGGAGTGAGGTGGTGAATCCACTGCGATCTGTCGTACCTTTGCACCTGATTTTTTATTCACATCACGAACATCGAAACGATTTCGCACATGTATCTCGACGCAGAAAAGAAGAAGGAATTCTTCACCACACACGGAAAGGGCGCCACCGACACAGGCTCGCCAGAAGGCCAGATTGCCATGTTTTCTTTCCGAATTGCTCACTTGACTGAGCACCTCAAGCAAAACCGCAAGGACTTCAACACACAACGCGCTCTGATCACTTTGGTCGGAAAGCGTCGGAAGCTTTTGAATTACCTCGCGGACAAGGACATCACGCGCTACCGCGCGATCGTCAAGGAACTTGGCCTGCGTCGCTGATTCCATTTGAAGATTCTCTGAAGGCGGTTGAAGGTCAACCGCCTTTGGCATATTGGGGCTTGCCGGCCCGTACACACGTAGAAGAAGAGGCAAAATGAACATTCACAACCAAACCATCGATCTCGGCAATGGGCGCGAGATCACCATCGAAACCGGCAAGCTCGCCAAGCAAGCACACGGTTCTGTTGTCGTCCGTTCGGGCGACACCATGCTCCTCGCCACCATTGTCTCAAGCTACGAGCCGATGGACGTGGACTTCCTCCCGCTCACCGTGGATTACCGCGAAAAATATGCTGCGGCAGGCCGCTTTCCAGGAGGATTTTTCAAGCGCGAAGCACGTCCTTCCGACACGGAAGTGTTGGTGATGCGACTCGTGGACAGGGCTCTTCGCCCCATGTTCCCCGAAGATTACCATGCGGGAACCCAGGTCATGATCCAACTCATGAGCGCGGATGCTGAAGTCCTGCCTGACAGCCTGGCCGGATTCGCGGCGAGTGCGGCCATTGCCGTTTCAGACGTTCCGTTTGACGGCCCCATTTCCGAAGTGCGCGTCGCACGAGTCGGAGGCGAATTCATCATCAACCCGCTTCGCTCAGAACTTGAAAAAGCCGACATGGACATCATGGTGGCTGGAACCATGGACAGCATTGTCATGGTTGAAGGAGAGATGAATGAAGTGAGCGAGGGTGAGATGGTGGACGCTATCGAAAAGGCTCACGAAGCAATCAAAACGCAGTGCGAGGCTCAAAATGAACTCGCCAAAATGGTGGGTTCTTTTGACAACAAGCGCGAGTACAGCCACGAAACGCATGACGAAGAACTTCGTTCACGCATCTCCGATGAGATGTACCCCAAGTTTTACGAGGCGGGCAAAAAGGGTGCAACGAAAGAAGAACGCAAAACCCGGTTTGCTGAGCTGAAGGAAGCATTCATGGCCACCCTGAGCGACTCGGAGAAGGCCGAAAAGGGAGGTTTGGCAAGCGACTACATCAAGTCGGCACAAAAGAGAGCCATCCGCGACCTCATCCTGAACGAAGGCCTACGTCTTGACGGCCGGAAGACCACTGAAATCCGTCCAATCTGGACGGAAGTAGACTACCTCCCTGGTTGCCACGGTTCTTCCATTTTCACGCGCGGTGAAACGCAAAGTTTGACCACGTTGACGTTGGGTACGAAGCTCGACGAGCAGCTCATTGATGGCGCACTGGTGCGCAAGACTGAAAAATTCCTGCTCCACTACAACTTCCCGCCGTTCAGCACGGGTGAGGAGCGCCCCTTGCGTGGCACAAGCCGCCGTGAAGTAGGACACGGCAACCTCGCGCTTCGGGCTTTGAAGCCTGTTCTTCCTCCAGTTGAAGAATGCCCCTACACCATTCGGTTGGTGTCAGAAATCCTCGAGTCAAACGGGTCATCCTCCATGGCTACCGTGTGTGCTGGCACCCTCGCCTTGATGGATGGAGGTGTGAAAATCAAAGCCCCTGTTTCTGGAATTGCCATGGGCTTGATCACAGACCTCGAAAGCGGCAAATACGCCATTCTATCCGACATTCTCGGAGACGAGGACCACTTGGGAGACATGGATTTCAAGGTCACCGGCACCGCAGAAGGCATCACTGCATGCCAAATGGACATCAAAATCAAAGGATTGAGTTTCGATCAGCTTCGTGAAGCGTTGGAGCAAGCTCGTGAAGGACGTCACCACATTCGCAAGGCCATGCTGACAGAAATTGCAGAGCCTCGCGACGATTACAAAGATCACGCTCCTCGAATTGTTGGACTTGAAGTTCCTGGCGACAGCATTGGCGCAATCATTGGTCCAGGTGGTAAAATCATCCAAGAGATCCAAGCCGACACGAACACCACCATCAGCATCGAAGATGTCGATGGGAAGGGCATGGTCGAAATCGCCGCATCGGACAAAGCAGCCATCGAAGCGGCTTTGACACGTATTAAGCAAATCGCGTTCCCGCCGACTGTGGAAATCGGCACGGAATACGAAGGCAAGGTCAAGACCATCATGCCTTATGGGGCCTTTGTTGAGGTCCTTCCTGGCCAAGATGGACTGCTCCACGTGAGTGAATTGGATTGGACGCGAGTTGAAAACGTGGAAGACATCCTCAAAGAAGGCGAATTGGTGAAATTCAAGGTGGTTGGTCGCGACCCCAAGACAGGCAAAATCAAGTTGAGCCGAAAGGCGCTCCTCCCGAAGCCTGAAGGTTACGTTGAGCGACCACCTCGCGGAGATCGCGGAGATCGCGGAGATCGCGGAGATCGTGGCCCTCGCCGCGACCGAGGCGAACGTCGCGAACGTGGCCCTCGTCCAGAATCCAACGACTGAGGAAGGTTAAATATGGTGTTTGGGCAAAACCTTTTCACCTTGATCTTCGTTATTATCCTGTTGAATCCCTTTGAATTGCACCCATGAGGCAGCTAAAAATCACCAAGCAGGTCACCAACCGTGAAACCGCTTCGCTTGACAAATACCTTCAGGAAATTGGCCGTGTCGATCTGATCACGGCCGAAGAGGAGGTGGAACTCGCACGCAAAATCAAGGCGGGCGATCAAGCGGCGTTGGAAAAGCTCACAAAAGCCAACCTTCGATTTGTGGTTTCGGTCTCCAAGCAATACCAAAACCAAGGATTGTCCCTTCCAGATTTGATCAACGAAGGCAATCTCGGACTGATCAAAGCGGCTCAACGATTCGACGAAACACGTGGCTTCAAGTTCATTTCTTATGCCGTGTGGTGGATTCGTCAATCCATCCTTCAGGCGTTGGCTGAGCAGAGCCGCATTGTGCGATTGCCGCTGAACAAGATTGGTTCCATCAACAAGATCAACAAGGCTTTTGCTCGCCTTGAGCAAGAGTTTGAACGCCCTCCTACAGCTGCAGAGCTCGCAGAAACGTTGGACATGACGTTGGACGAGGTGAAGCAAAGCATGAAAAATGCAGGGCGGCACGTTTCGATGGATGCCCCACTTAAGGATGGCGACGAGAGTTCGAGCAACATGTACGATGTCTTGCAGACTGGGGACACTCCTAGTCCGGACACAGACTTGATGACCGAGTCGCTTCGCAAGGAAATCGAGCGCTCACTTCGCACCTTGACTCCAAGGGAGGCGGATGTCGTTCGCTTGTACTTTGGCCTCAACGGTGAGCATCCAATGACCCTTGAAGAAATTGGGGAGCGCTTTGACCTGACGCGTGAGCGCGTTCGCCAAATCAAGGAAAAGGCCATTCGTCGGCTCAAGCACACGAGTCGCAGCCGCATTTTGAAGGGCTACCTTGGCTGATTCAGCGACCGAAACGCTCGTGGTCTGGCTTCAAGCTGTGCCACAGGTGGAGTGAAGCAAGCGTTCGATAAGGACTCCAACACAAAGCCCGCTGGTCATAGACCGCGGGTTTTTGTTTTTGGGCCACATTCAAATGGCGTTCCATCGCCTTGCGCAGGCCGAGGTCGCCTGGCGAGAAAACGTCATTGAGGCCCAACCCAAACATGGCATACATGTCTGCGCTCCAGGGGCCTATTCCTCGAACTTGGAGCAGCTCCTCTCGAAAGACATTCCAGGGCCCTTCCACGAGGCGATGCAAATGACGCTCGTCCTCGCCTGAAAATTCGGCAAGGGCGAAAACAGAAGCCGTCTTTGCGCCACTCAATCCTGCAGCTCGGAGGTGCGCAGGGGAAACAAGGTTGATCTTGGAAGCACTGATTTGACCACCCACTGCCTGTTCAAGGCGATGGAACACCGTTTCTGCGGCTTTCACGCTGAGTTGCTGTCCGACGACAATGCGAACGAGAGCCTCGAAAGGAGAGCGCGGCAACGGGAGGGACAAAACGGGATGTCGCTCCACCATCTGATAGAAGTCGGCGTCATTCTGTTTCACATGGGCACGAAACTCCTGGTCCATTCGTTCATTCATGGCACTAAGTTGGACATCTTTGCATCATGACCCATTCGCTGTTGTTTCGAAAGGCCTTTTGGATGGCCTGCGTGATGTTGATCTTGGGGTTGACTGCCGGGATTTGGTCTGGTTGCCAAAGGCAGGTCTGGGATTCCGATTCCGATCATGCCTTGAGGTTCTCCGCAGATACGCTTTTCTTCGACACCGTGTTTGCTACGGTAGGAAGCGTGACGTTGCCCTTGAAGGTGTACAACGATTTTGACGGCACGTTGCTCATTGACGAAATCGAGTTGGAGTCAGGAATCGCGAGCCAGTACCGTGTGAACATCAACGGATCGCCCGTCACCAATTTGTCTCAACCTGTCCGAGATGTGGCGCTCCAAGCTGGGGACAGCATGTACGTTTTTGTCGAGGTCACTGTAGATCCCAACGAAGCTGCAGGCAACGTGCCTTTTTGGGTCATTGAAAACTTGCGGTTTCTGACCAACGGAAACGAGCAAATTGTCAAACTCATGGCGCGTGGCCAAAACGCCATTTTCCATGGGGGGCCCAATGAACTGTCTGTAGTGGCTTGCGATGAAACGTGGACATCCGAACTCCCTCACGTCATCTACGGTCAAGTCGTAGTCGATTCTGCTTGCACGTTGACCTTGGAGCCTGGAACCAAGGTGTATGGCCACGATGGGGCGGGGATTCTTGTTTACCAGGGAACCTTGATTGCCGAAGGCAGCCTCGATGAGCCCATTGTCTTTCGTGGGGATCGGCTCGATGACAATTACTTGGGATCAGCTGGGCAATGGGGCTTGGCCTTTGAATTGACCGACACCTTATCCGGCAACCTCGTTAACGCAACCGCGTTCCGGGGGGGGATTTGGTTGTATCGAGCTGTAGAGTGTGAATTCAATCACGTCGAGTTGTCTGATGCTACAGTTGGGGTTTGGGTGGACAGTGTGGGTTTCGGCGCAGATTACAGCTTGAGGCTTCGGAATTCCATCATCACAAATGCCGAGTCCATGGGGCTGCTTTCCCAAGGGGGGCACATCGTGGGATACAACAACCTCATCTCCAATTGCGGACAAGCGTGCGGGTATTTTGCCCTAGGCGGAAGCATCCAGTTGCACTTGACGACCTTCGCCAATTACAGTACAGCGGGAGGGGGGCTCCGTCAATTTCCAACCTTGTACGTCAACGACTGGTATGAGGCGAGCGACGGATCCGTGCAATGGCGACCTTTCGAGCAGAACACGGAATTCAGGAATTGCATCGCATACGGCAACAACGCCACGCTGAACGATTTTAGTGAAGTCATTGTGGACCTTTGGGACGCCGACATTTACGGTTCACCCATGTTGACATCATCCGCCATCCACCACCAGGAAGATGAATTCCCAGAGACGGTGTATGACGAAAACACATCCATTAACCTTGCGCCGCCTTTTGTCAATGCCGTTGCGGAAGATTTTCGCCTCGAAGGCACGGCCAACATTTGGTCTGGAATCCCGTCCTCACCGCCGTTTAGCGTGTTCGACGTGAGTGTTGATTTGGCTGGGGAATCCAGAAATACACAAGCGCCCACAAAGGGCTGTTTTGAGCGAATTCCATAAGGCTGGAAACCTTTGGCCGCCGAATGCCGTAGGGAAGCTTGCACACGTAAGCCATGACGACTAGCATTCTCGAAGCACTCATCCAGTTGTTTGCCTTGTTCGCCGCAGGACGCGGGGAGGAGGGCATTGCGCTTGGGAGAACGCATGCCACGAGGTACATGCGAAATCAACTGCCCAAAAAATGGGCGGACGAAAGCTTAGGTCGATTTGATGAATTGGTGGACCAATTCCAGCGTATGCCGGCCAGAGGCGAGGACATGCATGCCAAGCGTTTGGCCAAATTGAGCGTCAAGTTGTTGAGGACCTGCAGTCAAATCAACAAAGGACTGGAGTGGCATGAAAAGCACGTTGTGGTCGTGCGTTTGTTGGAATACCTCCACCAAGTCCCCGATTTGGAAACGGGCCGTTTGTTTCTGAAAACGGTAAGCGAAAGCTTCAACATCGACGTCGATACCCTCTCTGCCATGCAGAGCATGGTTGTCGAGCCGGTGGAGAAATCTCGTTCAAGTGTCTCCGGCTTGTTCGAAATGGACGACGTGTTCCTCGGGCGGCGGTTTGGAGGTCGTTTGATTGGATTGCACTTGGAAGAGGGCAACCTCTTCTTGTTGCGAGCCTCCGACCAAGGAGGCATGCGCGTCAACCACCAAGAGATGCAATCCGGAATGGTGGCGCTCCTCGCTCCCGGAGGCACGCTCCGAGACAACATGGGGGGAACCTTGTTTCACAGCGAATTGGTGGCCCATAGAAAAAGGGCCACAACGCTCCGTGACCCACTCGTTTTGCGGGCAGAGGATGTAAGCCACTATTTCAAATTTCCGCAAGAACAGGCCTTGCATCAATTCAACCTTCGCGCAGAAGGAGGCCAATTGGTGGGCATCATGGGAGGAAGTGGGTCGGGGAAATCTACCCTTCTTGGCGTGTTGAATGGCAGCACGCAACCGACGTTTGGGTCGGTGACGCTGAACGGCAAGGACATCTATTCCCATGCGCATGAGGTGGTTGGCTGGATCGGGCATGTCCCTCAAGAAGATGTCCTGATTGCCGAGCTCACGGTTCGTGAGAACCTCGAATTCAATGCGGAGCTGAGTCTTGGGCAATTGGAAGTGTTGGACAGGTCCAATCGCATCGACGAAGTGCTTCAACAATTGGGGCTTTGGGATGTGCAGCATCTCCGGGTTGGATCTGTGCTGGACAAAGTCATTTCTGGGGGGCAACGAAAGCGCGTCAACATCGGCCTTGAATTGCTGCGCAAGCCTCCGGTTTTGTTTTTGGACGAACCGACGAGTGGGTTGTCAAGCCGAGACAGCGAACAGATCATGGACATTCTGAAAGAATTGACCTACGCGGGTCAACTCGTCTTTGCCGTGCTGCATCAGCCCTCTTCAGATTTGTTCAAAATGTTGGACCGGTTGTTCCTCCTCGATCAGGGAGGACACCCCATTTATTGGGGAAACCCGCTTGACTCGGTGCGGCACTTCAACTCTTTGGCCAGCCACGTTCACGCCGACCAGTGCGAGTGCGGCACTTGTGGCAATGTCAACCCTGAGCAACTCTTTGACGTCATTGAGGCCAAGACGGTGGACGAATACGGCCGCAAGACACACACCAGACGAACCTCTCCGAAGGAGTGGAACGACTTCTACACCATCATGATTGGCAATGCGCTCCATCCTGAACAAGTGCATGTTCGCCCTTTGGAGCGGTCTACCCAGGTGGCGGGAGCGTTGGCGCAATGGAAGACGTATTTCAAGAGGGACGTTTTGACCAAGCTCAGAAACACCCAATATCTGGTTGTGAATGCCATGGAAGCACCGGCATTGGCACTTTTGTTGGCTGGGTTCATGAGGTTCACTGCGCCTGAAGGTGAATACACGTTCCGCGCCAGTGAGAACCTTCCGCCATTTCTGTTCATTTCCGTCATTGTTGCGCTTTTTCTCGGGTTGAGCGTGAGCGCAGAGGAAATTCTAAGAGATCGTAGTTTGTTGAAGCGGGAACGGTTTCTGAATGTGAAATGGCACCATTACGTGCATGCCAAAATGGCTGTTGTCGCCTCGGTATCCTTGGTTCATGCTTTTGGATTTGCCTTGGTATCCCATGCCGTGTTGCAGATTCCGACCTTTTTGGCGACACACACCTTGGTGCTGTTCGTGGTTGCTCTGTTTGGAAACGTCCTGGGGCTGATCATTTCCGCGTGGTTCAAGACAGCCAAGGTCATCTACATTGTGATCCCTCTGCTCGTGATTCCACAAATCATCTTCGGAGGGGCCATCATTCGGTTTGAACGATTCAATGCGATGTTTTCAGAACCTGATGCCGTTCCGTGGTTCGGAAATGTGATGGCATCGAGATGGGGATTTGAGGCTGTCGCAGTGGATTTGGCCCGCAACAATCCGTTCGACACCCATTTCAGCTTGTGGGAGGATCGCATTTATCGAGCGGCCTGGCGAAGGGATTTTTGGCTGGCCGAAGTTCGACGGTCCTCAGATTCACTTTTCATCAAGCAGGAGCTTGATGGAAGTGCTTCGGAATTGTCATCTTGGGAAGGGGTTGAGTTCAGGTGGCCTTGGACCAACACCAGCGAAGTGGATTGGGAGGAGGTCAAGACCCGCTACAACACCCATTACGGACAGGCATTCGCTTCACGAAATGAAGAGCGTTCGCGCATCTCGAATTCTGAGGATTTGGTCGCGTTGAAAAACGCATCTCACAACGACGAACTGTGGGAGTGGGTTTTGCAAGACAACCGAAAGCATCGAGCGGTTCAAATCGATGGGAAGGTGGTTCAAAAATCAGGTCCGATCCACAGGTACCACGACGGCACTGCTGGGCGACACGCCACCATGTACATGCCGTTCAAGCAAGTTGGCTCAATGACGATTTCGACACTGGCCTACAACGTTCTCGCGCTGCTCGGAATGAGCACGATCTTGTGGCTCCTTTTGCTGGTTACGCCTTGGATGAAAGAAAAGGGGTGGAGGGGAGTCAATCTTCCGACTTCATCTCCACAAGTTTGAAGGGAAGCTGGATGATGGCTGCGTAGTCTTCACCCGCCTCTTGCATGTCTTCATCCTCCTCCTCGTAGTACCAAAACACTTGTGTATCGCAATCGCATTGTTCGATGCGCTTAAGCAAATCCATCAGGCACTTGGACGAACTTGTGTTGAAATACTCCAATTTGACGTGCACTTCAACTTGACCAGGTTTGCTCGAGCAGAATGCATTCGTCCAAGCCAAGAGTTGATCGTAGAACTGAATGGAATTTTCTGGGATGCTGCGCCCAGCAAGAGTCAACCTCTTGTCCAACGCCAAAAACTCAATGTAGGGTGTTTTGGCTGTGCGTTCGATGATCAAATCCTCCATAACTGTGGATTTAGGGGTGAATTTTCACGGTGAGTACAAAATCCGACTCTTCTTCGCCGCAAGGTATAAATTCTGAGTGTACCTGGTCGTTGGAACACGCACGGAGGTCCATGAAACCCAACCCGGCACCTCCATGCTCAGTGCGCTCTCCCTCGGCGAGTTTGTCTAGTCGTGATTCCCTCAAGGAATCCAGGTCAGGCAGGTTGGCTTGTAGAAGAGCCCTTTCAATGTGTTCCCGCTGGGTCCGCGACACCGCATTCACAGAACGAAGCACGAGACATCCACTCGCATCCCAACCGCATTCATACCGCCCTTTCCCACTGTGTTTTGATACGTTTTGCAACAACTCGATGATGCATCGCATGGCGCGTTTGTGTTGTTGCAAGGGCCATTGCTTGCCTTCAAGCACTTGCTCGCTCCACCCAAGGAGCACCTCACTCTGCCGCTCAGATAAGACGCCGTTGTAGACCACTGATTGCCTCGGGAAACCAGGCTGCTCCGGTGCATGTGAGTGATTTTGGAAGGACGTGTCTAACATGGTTCTACGCAAGTCTTGTCAAAGAACGAAAGTTCTTCTGCAATTTTGCCGGGTGATTTCGTCAAAATTGCAATCCGACTTGTGGAAAACCGACCCGGAGTGGTTCAGGCCTTGGTTCAACACGGAGGCCTATCACTTGCTTTACGGGCATCGCAGCGAACAAGAGGCGAGTGATTTGATCCAAAAGCTCTCCACCGTTGACGTGCTCCAAGTTCCTGGCCGTCTTCTCGAAGCGGGATGTGGTGCGGGGCGGCATGCCCGGGCCTTTTCACAAGCAGGTTGGGAGGTAGAGGGGTTTGACCTCAGTGAGGCCAGCATTCATGCGGCTCAACGTCATGGCGAAAACCCCAAGCTTTCTTACCGCGTTCTCGATTTGCGAAAGTTGATTGAGGTGGGAGAGTGGGCAGGTCAATTTGACCTTGTCACCAACTTCTTCACAAGCCTCGGCTATTTCAGCGAGGTCGCCGACCAGCAAAACGTGGTGGCAGGGTTTGCCAAGTCACTCCGTCACGGAGGGTGGATGCTCCTGGATTACCTGAACTTGGATCATGTGCGCGCACACTTGATTGAGTCTGAAACGGTTCGCAAGGGTGACGTCGAATTTGACATTCACAGACGCATCAAAATGGGTTGGATTGAAAAGTCCATTCGCTTTGAATGGGACGGGGAGATGCACCATCATGTCGAGCGCGTTCAGGCCCTTCATCGCAATGACTTCATCGAGCTGCTGTCCAAGCACCATCTGAAGGTGAAATTCGCCTGGGGCAACTATGAATTGGATCCGTGGAGCGACAGTTCGCCCCGATGCATGCTTTTGGCCCAAAAATCACTCCCCACCATTCCATGATTCTCACCACCGTCATTTTCCTATCCGCAACCTTACTTGGAGGTTGGGCTTTCGTCCTTCTTGGTCAGAGAGGGATGGACAATTTGAGCCTCATTTTGTCGTTTGGAGGTTCGTTTATCATTGGAATGTGTTTCTTGCACCTGGTCCCGGAAGCCTTCAGCTCAAGCACCTTCGCCGGGGTTTGGGTGCTGGCCGGCTTCCTCATCCAGGGGTTGCTGGAATTTCTGAGCAAGGGAATCGAGCACGGGCATTTCCATGCACACGAACACAACGAGCATTGCGAAGACCATTTCCAATGGAACCGCCTGCCCTGGGCAGCATTGGGAAGCTTGGCACTTCATGCTGCTCTGGAAAGCATGCCTGTGATGGACCACAGCAACCATGTTCACCATGAAGGGCACGTTCACGGCCCACTCGCCTTGGACATGATCGACTGGGGTCTTGTTACGGGACTGGTGCTCCACAAGGTCCCCGTGGCCATGGTTCTGATGGCCATGATGCTCGAACAGCATGTGCCGAGGAGGACAGCTTGGATTGTGTTGGTTGCTTTCGGCTTGTCACCGCTTGCGGGGATGCTTGCGTTTGAAGGGTTGTTCCACACGCTGCCGCAAGAAATCGCAACGGTCTTCCCCGCATGGATGCAGGCCCTCGTGGTTGGAATTCTATTGCACATCGGCACAACGGTGCTCTTTGAAGCTGGCGACGGTCATGCTTTCAACCGCAAGAAATTCGCGGCGACATGCGTCGGAGTGGGGGTAAGTCTCTTGGCGTTTCTTTGATTGGCACTCGGACAAAACAAGAGAAAGTCTCGGCGAACGCAACCTTTTTCACGTCGAATCGTACCCAACTCGACATGAGACACTACCGCATTCACATCAGTTCTGCCAAAGTCGAAACCATTGAGTTGGCGACTTCCACCTTCTGCCTCAAATTGATGTCTTACGGGCTCAATTGAGATCCTGTATGCCGTCAGGCAAACAAGTCTGCAGCGAGACTTTGAGCTTGGTCGAGGGACGACGAATTCCCGACGGTCCAAAGCCCCTCGGTTTCCGCCCACTCCACGAGCCTTTCAGTCGGGGCATTGCCCACCAAATCATCTTGAGCCATCGGGCACCCCCCAACGCCCCGAAGCGCCCCGTCAAAGCGAAAGCAGCCACCTCGGTGAGCTGCTTTGATTTTTTCCATGCCTTCCAGGGGATGAAGGTGCAGGTGGGCGCCTAACCTCTCCGGCCCCAATTCTGCGGTCGCCACGTCAAACACGCGCTCAACAAGATCAGGCGTTGCGGCCCCAACAGTGTCTGCCAAGGAAATCACCTCAGGCGAGAAGCGATTCGCCAACGTTTGGGCCCAAGATGCAGGCATCTCCTCGGACCACGCATCTCCATATGGATTTCCAAAACCCATGCTCAGGTACACCACGAGGTCTTTGCCTCGTTTGGCGCAATGGCCAGCTACGGCATCCAACCTTTTCCAAGCCTCCTCCACACTGGCCCTGGTGTTCCGTTCTTGAAATGTAGGGGAGAGGCTCAACGGAAAGCCGATAGCCGAGACGGAATCGTATTCCACGGCATCCCGCGCTCCCCGTTCGTTGGCCACAATCACCAACGCCCGTGTCGCCGTCTGATCCCAAATGCCCTCAGCTTCCAATTGATCCAGCACTCGTGCCGTATCGGCCATGGCTGGAATGGCCTTAGGCGAGACAAAGCTCCCCATGTCCAATGTGTCAAATCCCACACGCAACAGCACGCGGTAATAGGCCAGCTTGTCTTCCGTAGAAATGGGGTGGGGCCATCCTTGGATGGCATCCCTAGGGCATTCAACCAGGTGCAGTCGCCGTGGGGCTTTCATGAGTGAAAAATACAAGACAAGAGCCGAAGTGAAACCTTATGTGAATCGAGGTCGTAGAGAAGAAAGACATTGAACCACCACATCCTCTCAGTCCATGAAACTCGACACTTTCAACCGGCTCCCTTTGGACCAAAAGACAAGCTACATGTGGGACCACGGCATTTGCTTGGCCCAGCGCATCATCGAGAATCGCTACATCCTTTGCATTTTCGAGGTCAATGGCTTTTTTGTTGAGGCCATATATTCGCGCCGCAACAACCGTGTCAACGCCATTTTGCCCATCGCCGACATTCCTGAATGGGAAGGTTACGTCGATCAGGTGCTGACCAACCTTTTGAAATTGAACTGACTTACTCCAGGGAAACGGGTTCACTCGACATCTTGGACACCTCCTGATGGATCCACACCTGAAACGGGGGGTGGATCCATTTTTTTGGGGCAATGTCAAGGCCGTTCCATGGATGCACTTCAACAGGTCCTTCCAGCCCAAACGCAGTCGCAGCATGGTGGACCTGCTGATGATTCCCTGCCGGACACCAGCCCAGACCTCCGTAACCGTCGGTTACTGCAGCACAAGGGGTTTTGCCTTTCAACATCCAGAAATTGATCTTGGCTGTGCGGCCCATCGAGGACGATTGTTCCCACGTCAACTGAAGGACACCGAGGATGCACGTCGTGCACAACGCGAACCTCAGCAAAGACCTTCTTCTCCTTCCAGGAAGCAACCGAAGGACCCAAAACATCCCCAGCGGGAATAGCAAAAGCTGTCCGGATGCCCCTGACCAGCGTCTGGCCTCGCTCCACAGCGTCCAACGGTCGTCCACCCCAACGGCCAAATTCCCAAGCCATTGCGAAAATTTCAAGGCAGCTTCTCCCAGGCACGGCGGCCCGAGAATTCCTCCAGCTACCAACAGCCCAAAGCCAAGCATCAATGGGCCAGCCAGCAAGTTTGCAGGATAGAACGCCCAAGGAAGCACTTGGAACGAAGGCACCGTGATGAATGCTGTGGACATTTGAGCTCGAAGTGGCACGCGCCACATCGACCTAACTTGGGTCAACGCAAGCAGGCTTCCGGTGGCGAGAAAACTCAACTGAGCTCCCACGCCAAGAGGAACATGAACATCCCTGAGCACGGCGAGGCACGCGGCCACCCCCCAAGCAGTCCACGCATCCGCGGCTCGTCCTCGCACCATCAGCGCCCAAGTCAGCACCACCATCAGCCAGGATCGAATTCCTGACACGGGCGCTCCACAAGACAGGACAAATGCACTGGCAATCAAAACACCTAGCACACTCAGGCGTCGCAGCCAACGGTTCTGAAAGCGCAAAAGCAACAAAAATGGGCCGGCCACGAGGCCCACGTGATATCCGCTCACCGCAAGCAGGTGTGCCAGTCCCAGGTGTTCAAACGATTCGCGAACATCCGTTGGCACAGCCTTTCGGTCCCCAGCGAACATCCCCAGGATTAGGCCTTGGCCACGTCCTGAAAACCGGGATTTCAACCATGTGCGCCAGCGCAATGCCGCAGCTCGGATGTGAGCTTCCACGGAACGAGAACCGCTGCTGAGTCCTGCCGATTCGCTCCACTTCAAGAAATGCGCTTGGCATCTTACTCGAGCGGAGATGAGGTAGGCCTCAAACGAAAAGGCATCGGACACATCTGAACGGGGCAGAGGGTGGAGGTTGACCCAAGCCCAGCGTGGGAAGCCACCGTCATCTGACGCGGATGTCGCCATCCAAATGCGGAAGCGGCGGCCTTGAGGATCCATGGCTTCCCATATGCCCCGCAATTGTCCGTCGTCATTCGTGTGTGTGCTTTCCACAAATTGAGGGCTCACGAGCACCTCGGTCCAGATAGGAGAGCCAGACGTAGGACCTCGAGACGAATGTTCATCGGCGAAGAGCAACCCTGCCGAGCTCGTCCAACCAAAAAGGACCCACGGCCCGGCCTTTTTCCAAAGCCGAAGAGGCAAGCAAATCAGAAGCCCTGCGAGCAGCGCCCACAAATGCGTCCATTGGTTGTCCAAAAGAACGCAGCTCCACATTCCAAGACCAAGCGCCACAGGCCAATTCACCATGCAAGGTTCGAAGAAGACACCCTTCGCCTCCGGTGAATTTCATCCAAGAGGATTCCCGCTTGACGGATGAAATTCAGAGGTTGGGCAGATCCAAGTCACGTGCCCTACGGCGGCCTTGGATGAAATGCGCCCAAACCACACTGCGGTGCCACCACCCGACCAGATTGCCTTCGGCTGTTCTTTGCTTGGACAACGCGCGTCGCTGTTGCAAGGCGGATCCCAAGCGCAGGTAAAATCCTCCGTGTGCCCGACCAACTGCCAAGAACTGCCGAAATTCCCCCGACAGCAACATTTTCCATGCCGCAAGGCCGTCGAGCGTCATGCGCCGGAATATGAATCCAGGCCAAAAGCCCTTGCGGTTCTTGAGCATGACCACCAAGTTGTTCCGGAAATTGAGGTAGGTCTTGAAGGGACTGGTGGTTTGAAGTGTCCCGCCCCCGAGATGCCGGACTTCAACTGTCCCCGCACAACCGACCCGTTTCCCCATGTTTTTCAACCGCCAGCACAGATCAATTTCTTCCATGTGGGCGAACAAGGAGCCGTCGAATCCACCTGCATGGACCCAGGCTTCACGACGGATGAAAAAACACGCACCGGAGGCCCAGAACACTTCGCGGTCCTTGCGATGCCAATCGTCCACTTCTTCCACGACCTGAAACAGACGTCCAAGGCAGAAGGGATAGCCGTCGCTGTCCATCCATCCTCCTGCTGCGCCTGCATGCTCACATCGGGATGGGTCCACATCCTGAACCACCCGTGGACTTGCAACATCCCAACCTTCGCGATTCATGATCGTCAAAATCGGATGCAACCACGGGCCATCCAGACGAACGTCTGAGTTGAGCAACACAAAGAAATCGGCATCCATTTCGGCCAATGCCCGGTTATATCCTTCCGCGAATCCAAAGTTCTCCCCCAAGGACAGCGTCCGAACACGATCGCCATGCATCTCATTGACCCATTCCAAGCTTCCGTCCGTGCTGCCGTTGTCGACAACCCAGAGGTCTGCCCACAGTGGGGTATGGGTTAAGACACTTGGCAAATACGTCTGCAGGTGGTTCAATCCGTTCCAATTGAGGATCACCACAGCTGCAGAGGGCATGGACATGTCAGACATCAGCGTGGGTTGAAAAAGAGGTCCTCAGGTTCCTCACGAGAAAATGCGTCTCTCGGGTTGAGTCGGTTTTCCATTGACTCGGTGACGCGCAATCGATTTTCTCGAGAACGCAACTGGGCAAGCCAATCCTCGTTTTGGCGTTCTCCAAGCATGTCAGAGTGGAGCAATTCGAAGCATTCACCCACCACGTGCGGCGCATAGAAAAGAAAGCGCTTGTTGTTGAATCGGCCAGCCTTGTGGTAGTGCCAAATCTCGTAGGGGTAGTATTCCGTTTCATGGTGACGTTGGACGACTGTGTTGGGGTTCCCAAACCGCAGATAGATGTTGCCCATCTCAGTCTGGCTTCCTTGCCCTCGCTTGCAATCGCCGTAATTCTCGTCCACGTGAGCGATGCGCTCTGCATACTGGCGATGCCGTGCTTCAGCTTCAGGTACTGAGAACGAGCTTCGATCCAGCCAAAACCCGGTCAAATACTGCTGCATCTCCATCACGGTGCCGTGGGGAATCAGTGTGTTTTGTATGGTGCTCTGTTCGTTTGTGGTGGCCACTGGAAGGTGATCTTCAAGGTGTCGGATCAATTCGTCCCGATCGCCGATGACAACCAACGAGGCCAGGGGAGTAGACGCGTCCACCTGCCGCGCTGCTGCTTCACTGGCCATCAAGCGCGGCCCCAAATGAATGTCGCGGGACACCACAACATGCCCGTCACGAGTCCGAGCTTCGAATTTCAAGACGGCATCTACGGGATCCGGAGAACTCGGGGTGCAGGGGAGGGATTCAAAGATGGGAATCACGGACGCCGCCTTGAGCCTGGCATATTTCGTCGAGGACGGATCCCACGAACCGTCGGGGCGTGCCCATCCCTGCACAAGCAAAAACAGCGAATCCTGACCCACAACGTCCGACATCCCATGCAATTCGGTGTAAAAGAGTGCGCTCATTACATCGATGGGAATGCGCCTGGCAACCGAAGGAATCAAATCCAAGCCGCTGTGCACCATTTCCGGTTGACTCAATGCCGTGGCCGGGGCATGGGTCTGGACGAGAATGGGGTCGGTGAACTCAGGAAGCCCAGCCACTGGCACTCGCACGCCTTCATTATGTAACCATAGTGGTTGGTCAAATTGTTCGACCCGCCACTCCACAACGACGTTTCCTGAGGGCACGGGCAACCGACGAACGTGAACGTGCTGCAAATCAACCGTGTCGTCAACAGCCGGGCGGGCGAGAATGTCATCCTTCTCGAAGGACAACACGTCGCCATCCTGCAAGGCCAAAACCGTGACGGTCAAAGGTTCTTGGGATGTCTTGCTCGTGGAGATCCAGGACGTCTGAACCTCCAAATACGCTTGACCGTCTGGCAGCCTTTGGACCAACGCCTTGGCAAACCAATCCGATTGGGCATGCATTTCAGGGCGTGCCCATGCGCTCAAAACAAAAAACAAGAGACCAACCAACTTGGGCGCCAACATGAGACGCTCTGAGAATCGCGCAGAGCATTCAACATCGACCCACGGGCCATTCAGCGAAAAATGAGGAGCTCGTTTCATTCAAGTCACAAATTAGCGCGCAGATCTGGTGTTCAGGGCGACGCACAAAAAAACCGACACATGTGCCGGTTCTTTTTGCGGAGGCTGAGGGATTCGAACCCCCGGTACCTTGCGGTACGCCGGTTTTCAAGACCGGTGCAATCGACCAACTCTGCCAAACCTCCAGAGGTGCAAATTTAGCGCAACCGCTTCAAACTGCACGACAATCCGGTCATTTCTCACAAATCACACAGTATGAGCATGTCAACCCTCTTGAATGATAATATACATTATGTTAAGTCACAGTGGCAAAGGGAAAGGGACCGAAGTCCCTCGCCATTCGTTCAATTTGACGCTGCCTTGATCTTGGCACTCAGATCCACCAACTTGTCGTCCTCACCTGTGCGCGCGTAAATGTCTCGCAAGGAGCGCATGGTTTCCAAATCATTCGAATCCGCAGCATGAGCGCGCTCGAGGAATGGCTTCGCCGTCTCAAACAGAGCCTTAGCTTCATCCTCCATGCGTTTCTGCTCCGTTGATTCCGCCTTGGTCATGCGGGGCTTCCACATGTCATTTGCCGCGTTGGTGCCTTGGACGGCCTGGTTAAAGTACAGCGCCCCAAGGTTGTAGTTGGCATCAAAATAGTCCACCTTGACCTCAAGCGCCTTCTTGTATGCCTCAATCGCTTCGTCCGCATTTCCGAGGTTATCCAAAACACTGCCCAGACTGAACCACAGGATTTCATTCGTGGGGTCTTGCTCAGCAGCAAGCGTCAAATTCTCTTTGGCCTTGTCAAATTCCTCGTTGGTGAGGTAAATGTTCAGTTCTTCGATGATCAGGCTCTGTTCACGTGGGTACAGCGCACGTGCCTCGGCCAACGTCTCCAACGCTTCGGCCTCACGGCCGTTCTCGCGGTACAGGTTGCTGATGAAGAGAAACACGTTGGGAACCTGGTATTCGATGTCCGCGCACTCCCGGTATCGGGCTGCGGCGAGGTCCACCTCACCTGCTTTCTCGTAGCACAAGGCCGAGTTGTAGATGGCCATCGTGTCAGTGGCTTCAAAGGCCTTTGCAATCTCTGAACTCAGGTCGAAAAACGCCCCGGCGCTG